>OJDR01000073.1_pt1 | contig 43295 bp, 32 predicted proteins | sample 1593081 | NCBI WGS metagenome assembly OJDR01 (sample SAMN05416873, study PRJEB24817) | seawater metagenome | isolation source: Sea water | place: Canada:Atlantic | collected 2013-11
TGCATATACATATAAGTGCAATAGTGATCGTCCGAAACTAGGGCCTATATATACGAGATATTCATAAAAGTGGGTGGGTGTTACCTTCAAAAATCCAAAAATATGGAAATAACGGCCTAATTAGCCATGCATAAATTAAGTCATGGAAGTTTTTGAATACACCTCTAAACGATTGCGACCATTATGTTTGGCCTCATACAAGGCTTGATCTGAAAATTGCATTAATGCCTCTAAGGTTGCACCACTATGACTAAATTCAGCCACCCCAATTGAAGTGGTAAAGGCAATGCTTTTATCTTCATATTCTACGCGCAATGCTGCAACGGCTTCCAAAATTTTCTGTGCCATAACACTTGCTAAAGCTTGGTTGGTTTCGGGCAGTAATATTGAAAACTCTTCACCTCCCAGGCGACCAAAAATGTCACTGGCTCGTAATTGTGCTTGGCAACACTCACTAATAGCCTCTAATACTTTGTCCCCCCCTTGATGACCATAATTATCATTTATAGATTTAAAATGATCGATATCCAACGCCAAGATTGAAAGGGCATGGCCATAGCGTTTTGAGCGGTTAAATTCTTTATTGGCCTGCTCCATAAAGTGTCTTCGGTTACTAATACCTGTTAAAGAATCAGTGGCGGCCAGTTTTTTAACGTAACGCAAAGCCTCCCTTAAGGATTTTTCAGTGTTCTTTAACTTAGTAATGTCGGTGGAATACATAAATGTACAGCCATCTTCAGTTCTTACCCGAGACACCTGGGTCCACTCACCATGATGCCTTTCACTTTCAAATGTACTAAACCCTTGGGTTTTCATACTTTCCATGGCACGACGAACCATCCCATCCACATCACCATCATCGGCAATGACCCCTGCCCCCGTAGCCCATGAGTGACGTAAATTTTCCTCAAAGGAGCGCCCAATGGCCTCGCTTGCTTCATAACCCAAAATGCGCCCCACCGTGTCATTACAAAACACCATAATGTCGTTCTGGTCGTATACCCCTACCCCATCTTGGCTGGCTTCAAGGGCCTTTATGATGCGTTCATTTAATTGCTCTAAAGGGAGTTTTTCCATGGGGTACTCACCACTTTCTGTTTTAATCAATAAAATGAGTATAGTGCAGAATGCAACGATGAAAGGAATCAAAAGAACAGATAAACTGAGCGATACTGCTGCTTGCTCATTATGGGATGATATAAAAAATATCGGGTTAAAAAACAAATAGAATATTAAAAATCAGTCTATTCTCATTTAAACCATTAACTTATTTCCGAACTAAAAATAGAAACAATATTTAAATCAATCCAACTACTTAAATTAAAAAACCTAGCGCCTTTAGCGCTAGGTATAAGCTTAACTTAATCTACTGGGCAGCTATTTTATAATCGTAAACAAATGTTTCGAAGTCCTTAAACTTAGTAGATGGTGTACTGGACACTACCAGATAAAGTTTATCGCCAGAGTTAGCAAACACATCAATACTAGATGCAATGCCTGCACTGGTCACAGGAATTTTGTAGTAGGTTCTTTGACCCGTTTGCTCGTTATGAATCACCACCTGTGCTCTAAACTCAGCATAATCTGGGTTATTCAGCGATGGGTTAATGCCCACTGTGTAACTGCTATTTTGCGTGACATCCACTTCATAAGCATTGTAAGCCCAGGCTCCAATTTTGTAACGACTGGGTACCGTTAACCATTGGCCATTGGTGCCCGACACATCATAAAATTCAGCAATTTTATTATCCACTTCTTCGCTGGGAATTGGGTCATCAGAATTATTGTTATTGCCATTCATACGATTAAAGGAAGCAATCTCAGACTCTAAAAAAGTATCGCCATAATCCATATCCCAGGTAGTCACTCGGGAAGCAAAGTCAGAAAATACTTCACGCATATCAAACCCGGCTTCAGCCAATGACGAATGCATGGCTTCTGTGGGGGTTCCCGATAATGGTGCAAGGTTTAAGTTACTGCGATTAAACACTCTGCCAATAAAGTTATCGGCCAATACATGATGAGACACATAAAACTCAAAAATGCTGGCGCCATATTGATGCCCGCCTTTTGCGTAATCAATAATTCCATCTTCAAAGACTGAGCTTTGTGTCGTCCAAAGGGCCAACTGTGGTTGCAAAGTATACATGCCTAGTAACGAGTCTTTTGCACTGGGTTTCATGGAGAAAGCACCCCAAGAGGCGGTGGATTCAGCTAAAAATTTAGTCGAACCATTTGTGCGGCTTTGATAGGCGTGAAAGTTTTCGTGAAGCACATATTGATTCCATGGATTTTCAAAATTGAATTTACTCACCCATGATTTTCGATAACCATCACTTAACTCTAAGTTTCTGGGCTTAGCGTATTCTTCACATAATTCCCCGTGTACATACATGCCGGTGGTTAATACGTTATGTTCCCACGTCATGTCATGGCCACTTAATTGGTATTCAAAGCTGTCTTGCGTGGTATCAGTTACCCCTTCAGGCCAAAACATGCATTGATACACACCACACAGGTAATTAGGGTACTCAGGATTAGGCACAGGCAAGCTCTTAGCATCATCACAGTCTTGAGCCAATTCTAAAATCTCGGCAGCGCTTAAGGCTGTATCAAATATTCGAACATCCCACACTTTACCAGGATAAGGGCCAATATTAAGCTGGCCTGCTAACGCTTTAAGCGTGCTTTCATCCACAGCCATTTGAGAAGATTGGCCGTTGAAATAACTTTTTATGGCCCCCTCATCAACCTGAAAAGCCACATGGTTACAACTGCGATGCTTTAAAAGACTACTATCGTTTAGTAACGTGACCGCCACGGCATCAGTGGCAAAGGTAGCCGAAATCGTACCGGCTATTTCCTCAACCGTTAAAGTATCACTTTCCATAATCACCGCACTTTGGTCATCGCTTGCGGGAATCATTTTAAATGATAAGGTCATGGGACCAGCCAGTGTATTATCAGCAAAATCCATGTTGATACTTTTATCGGTCATGTCGGTGGTGGATTCAAAGGTAAATAAGTCGTCACTCTCATCATGGGGCAACAAGGTGGTGCTTAGGGTGTGTTGATTGCTTGATAAATCTTCATAAGCAAACTGCAATGGTGCGTAGGCAAATAAATTCGTTAATGGGCCGTCGTCAATTTGTGCTAATTGGCAACTGGCTTCGCAGCGATTATTCGAACAACTCTCACCTGTGCCGCACCCGCCACAACTAAGTGTATTGCCTAATCCATCGCGCACTGCCCCACATTGAGCGCCTGCCGCAGCACACACGGCCACAATTTGATTCTCATCAATGGCTTCACAACGGTTACTATTGCAACTTGAATCGGTTGAACAAGAACCACATTGCAAGGCGCCCCCTAAACCATCATCAATGTTGCCACACTGGGCACCCTGAGACTCACAAACGTTAGCGGTATTATTGGAAGCAATAGAAAGGTTATCAAACTGGGCCACGTTGTTAGCTGTAATAGAGTGAGGGCTGGCCGCTAAACCTAAATAGATATTCTCACCCATGGCCACTGTTTTCTGAGTGGTCAGTGTCCAATCAACCCCGTCTAAAGAGTAATAGCCAAAAAATTCATTGCCAGTTCGCTCTAATTTTAACCACACCGGTCCAGTGCCCACATTACGCCCCCAGTAGTAAGAGCGCTCGCCCTGCACTGGGCGCCATTGAAAGGCCACATGCTCGTGTGCTGAATAATCCAGTGCCACATTAACCGAGTCAGACGACAACGTTTCACGAAACATCACCGCCCCTTTTGCCCAAGCATGCGTATTCTCAACGCTTAACACCCGTACCGTAATACTGGCATCGCCACTAATAGGTACATACACATAATAAAAATCATCACTGCTGTTCCAGATATCATTACCTGAACCGGTAAGCGTAATGACCCCTTGATCCTCAGCCACAGAGCCCGGTACGTTTATATTGCCTATATCCAACTTTTGCCAAGTTGAAATACTGGCAGAATAACTGGCAGACGATGCAATTAAAAACATGATTGAAATTAAACACGCCACGAGACGGCTTAACAAACCCATTCGAGGTATTTTCATTTGAGTTCCCTTTTCTATTTCATGATCTATTGATGATTGAAATAAATTATTTACTGACTTACGTAAACAATTCTCTAATTATTTTCTTTATGATGGCGCTGGCCATTTTCAATTATTTAATGCATGTAAAATACAATTAAAAGGAATTGAACTAATAAAAGACTAGGAGATCAGCAGGAACAAACAAAGGATTTTTAGAGGTAATTTGTAATGAATTAATTGGAACATGTAACACACAAAAATATAATTTGTAAAAAACAAAACAATAAAAAAGTGATGATATTTTATGGGAACAATATTATTGGGCAACAAAAAACACGCAGAGCAATATAAAACTGGCTCTGCGTGCTTTAACTCAAGCAATCAACTAAAGATAAGCGAAAAAAACAAACAACATCACCTTAAATATAAATTATTTATTTCATCCGCAGTTAATTGTTTACGGTACAAGCGCACATCATCCATATAGCCTTTAAAGGCGTTTGAGCTACCGTTGCCACCACCCGAACCATCACCTATGGCCGACTCATACTTATTAATCTCGCCCGATAAATCACTGATACTGGCTTGCCCCACTTCTTGGCCATCAATATACAAACGCATTAATCCTTCAGAAAAACCAAAGCTGGCTGCCACATGATGCCATTGCCCATCGGTCAAATTAACATTCCCTGCTATGAAGCTTTTCGTTTTATCTATATGAGTATTGTGATCATAGCTGCCCACAAAGCCTTTTATGGCGGTGCCATTATTGGCAAGGGTTAATGCAAAACCTGAGCGAGAATTATAATAATATTTATTACTCATGAGAATTTGCTCGGTACTGACACCCGCATCGGGTTTTACCCATATGGCTAGGCTAAAGTCTTCATCCGTGGTGAGATTTAAAAAATCATAAACCGGATATTGGGTTAAATAATGCAACAAAGTGCTGCCATCAAAATAGGCAGAGTGGCCTATGGCACCGGGATGTTCAAAACTCACTGAATTTCTTACAACCTTAGCCGTGACACCTGATGCAGCGTCGTTAATGGGTTCTGCATTCGTGTTATCAAAATCATAATGCAATGCTAACGCATCGCTATTATCTCGTACCCACACAGTGACCTTCGCAGCATTGCCCATGCGCCCATTGTTCGTGCTGGTGTATTCAAAGCTATCGGCCCCAACAAAGCCCATATTAGGCTGGTACACGAAACTGCCATCACTGTTTAAGGTTAAGGTGCCTTGAGATACATCCCTAAATAAAGTGGCCGAAGTGACCCCCACATCATTGTTTAAAATGCTGTCATCCACATTGATGACCAATTGATTACCAGGCAATACAGTAAATTCATCATTCACGGTTACCGCGTAATTGAGTTGTGACAATGCAGCTTGTGCAATGCGCTCACCGATCACGATGTAACTATCATTGCCATAATGGTAATAAGGACGCTGATCACCTGTATACACCAGTTGAGCCAAGGGATCTTCTTGCACCACTTTTGCTTGTGCTGCCATCACAATATCTCCGGCCACCCCTCGGTTATCATTTATTTGGGTAATGATGACAGGTAAATCAGGCAGGCTTAAATCATCTCGTACAGATGATATTAAGTTTGTTAAATGGTCTTCATATAGCCCTTCGCTGCCAAATGTGTCGTTATACCCCTGAAACCAAATAAAGCCGGCTATTTCATAATCTATATTATTAGCCACCATTTCAGTTTGAATAAAATCGTTAAAGCCTGTTATGAGTTGATCGTACAAGTTACCTTCAACACCCCCATGAGCAAGAGGTCGCCAATGGGCAGTATTGTCCAATGTGGTGCCACCTTGTGAGCCTTTAAATAAATAAACATTTTCAGGTAACACATCCCCTAGCACATTACCCATTTTTAATTCCACACCGTATTTACTGCTGCGCTCTCCAAAACCTGGGGCCAAACCTGAAAGGCCGCGATTATTAGAAATAATATTCTTCATAAATACATCGCTGCGCTGGGCGGTTAAATCGAACCCCGAAGTATCTGCTAAACCACTGTTGGCACCATGACCCTGCATATTAGACTGCCCTGCCATTAAGTAGATTTTCACCTTGTCATTAAAGGGCTGTACCACTTGAAGGTCAGAAAAAACCACTTGGTTATTCGCCGTACTAACATGAGGGCTGGCTGCTAAGCCCACATAAATATCTTCACTCATTTCAATGGTTTTACTGGTGGTTAATTGCCAATTAACCCCGTCTAATGAATAGTGCCCCGTAAAGAGATCCCCTTTTCTGTCAAGTTTTAACCACACAGGCCCTGTTCCTACATTTCGGCCCCAATAATAAGAGCGCTCATCTGCTACTGGGCGCCACTGCAGCGCCACATGTTCATGGGCTGAATAATCTAAGGCAACATTTTTTGATCCGGTATCCAACGACTCACGAAACATCACCGCGCCCTTAGCCCAAGCTTGTGTGTACTCAACGCTTAACACTTGGGTAATAATAGTGGCATCCCCTTTAATGGGTTTATACACATAATAAAAATCATCATGGTCATTCCAAATGTCATTTCCCGATCCGTTTAACGTAATAGTATTATTATCACTGATGAAACTGCCCGGTAAATTCATCTCGCCGATATCATTGGCCGACCAACTCTGAATATTCTCTGAAGAAAGACATGTAATAGGTAATATCAACGCTGTCATCGTTATACTCATTACTCCTTTGGTTAGTTTAGGTTTTAATTTTTTACACCAGACATTTAACATAAGTGACTCCTCATAGACTAAGCACTACAAAATATTTTAAATTTATCGTGAATTCATTTTTAACTGTGTGCAAAAAAATACTAGTTAATGACATCTTTATTGCCAGCAAGAAATTAACAACATATTCAGACTGACAAAGATAAAGAACAAATAAATGTAAAGCTCAGAGACAACCCCAATATCCGGAATATGTTTCGCACTTTTTTTAAAGCACGGCACCCATTGATATACACACAAAGCAACATATACAGATCAGTACACCCTATAAAATTGAATATCACTTACATCTGGCAATGTTTTCATTAAATTAAGACACTCTAAATTTACAAGCCATATAAAAAATTACAACTGAGTTACCTTTAAAAACCACAGCAGATCAATTCAGTCTAAAGCCACCTTGGCGGCAACTTTTTTGCTACATTGACATCTGGGCAAACACCGCTATTTAGGTGCAACTTATTGCATACTAAAATTCGGCATTCTATTTTTTACAATCTCAAAAAAAGTTTAAATATCCAGACAGACAACATAAAATCACCGAGTAACTGTATATACCCAATAAAGAATAAAGTGATCGTTTACAGTGAAGCCAGCATTAAAACTGCGCTCAATCCTGGCCTTGCTTAAAACAGCAATAAACTTAATGTATTTACCATTTCAAGAAGGTTCGTTTATTTAATTAGGGAAAAATACAACAGGGAAAGACAGCTAACACCAGAATATTTCACTTGAAATAAGGCACTGTCAGTTGTGTGAATTTAAAGGCAATCGTTCACGGCCAGCAGTACAGAGGTAGAGGTAGAGGTGAGGATAGATGTAGATAAAGGAAGGCACTAAACGAATTTAAATTTTCTCTCAAAGTGTGCTAATGAAAATAATTTCATTAGATTAGGCTTGCAGTTTTTTATTATAATGGTCTGATCTTCTTTTTCTAAATGGTTTTTCATATTGAGTACCATGCCTAATGCCGAACTATCAATATGCTCTGTTTGAGAAAAATCTAAGGAGATATCCATGCTTTTATCCACGACTCCCATGTAGCTTTCTCTAAACTCATCAATCACGCTGTAATCAAAGCGCCCCACAATGAAGAGCTTTAATTCGTTTCCCTCGAGCACGACCGTTATATTAGACATAGTAAGACCTGCAAATTATGAACCTTATTGTAGAGCGTAGAGTTTACACACGGTATATCAAATAATTTTCTTATAAATAAATATGCACTTTCATATCTGTGACTTTCACGTTATATGGTGGAGCTAACAAAGGGTAAAAAAGGCTCATCAATGGGTGTATCTACCAAGAAATTTACGTAGTTGCTAAGTACTTTATGGCTCACCCCTAGCAGAATATCCAACAGGTTTTGATTGGTGTAACCCAAGCGTTTCATGTTGACGGCATCTGCTTTATCTATATTACCTCGATTAATCACCACAGAACGGGTGTACTGGCGTAAGGCTTCTAGCGATTCATCCTGAATGGGCTGTTCGGTGCGTATGGCGTTAATTATATTTTTTCAAACCCATCCATGGATGCAACCATGCTATGAGCAGGCACACAGTAATGACAAGCATTGGTTACGGAAGCGGTAAGCCAAACCACATGGCGTTGTTCTTTACTTAAAGAACTATTAGAAAATAAATCATATAAGGATTGGTAGGCTTCTAATGCTTGAGGGCTTTCTGATAAAACAGCGTGCATGCTGGGGATCATGCCGTAATCCTTATTGGATTTTTCTAATAGTTTTTTAGCCGCTTTAGGTGCGCTATCCAGGGTATGCAGTTTAAATGAAATCATTTCGCCTCCTAACGTCATTCCTTACAAGGTTTAACTGAGCCTAACTTTCTTCTAAAGTACATTCACTTATAGATATGAATAAGAGTTAGCGCTTTTGATTCTAAGCCTAGGCCATAAATGCAAAATAACTGAGCTACATTTATAGATACCCTTTATAGATACCCTTAAGAAGGACTATAGCTATGCCTATTAAGCTCTTTTTCATATTAACCCTAATAATGGGGTGCTGCACTGCCCAATCAGGCCCACCTGAAGCCCAGAAATGGCTAGACACTGAATTTACCGACTCCACATTAAGCAAAGCGCAACAACTAAAAGAAATGGATTGGTTTATCAACGCTGCCAAGCCCTATCAAGACATCACCATTAGGGTGGTATCTGAGCGCATAGACACCCACTGGTACGAGGCGAATGTCTTAACCAAAGCCTTCACAGACATTACCGGCATTAAGGTCGTTCACGAGATTACCGGCGAAGACGATGTTGTAAAAAAAATTAAAACCCAAATGGATTTAGGCTACAACATTTACGACATGTACATTAATGACAGTGACTTAATAGGTACCCATTACCGATCTGGAAAGGTGGTAGCATTAAGCGACTTTATGAAAGGTGAAGGCAAAGACGTCACCCTGCCCACTCTTGATATAAAAGATTTTATTGGCACTAGTTTCACCACAGGGCCTGACGGTAAGCTTTATCAACTTCCTGACCAACAGTTTGCCAATTTATATTGGTATCGCCATGACTGGTTTAGCCGCCCTAATTTGAAAAAGAAATTCAAAAGTATTTATGGCTATGAGTTAGATGTACCCGTTAACTGGTCTGCTTATGAGGATATTGCTGAATTTTTCTCGGTTCATGTTAAAAAAATAGACGGTGTTGAAGTTTATGGGCACATGGATTACGGAAAAATGGATCCCTCTCTTGGCTGGCGTTTTTCAGATGCATGGTTATCCATGGCAGGAGCGGGTGATGTGGGCATACCCAATGGCTTACCGGTAGATGAATGGGGAATTCGTGTGGAGGACTGCCACCCAGTGGGGGCCAGTGTGTCTCGTGGTGGCGCCTTAAACGGTCCTGCCGCTGTGTACTCGCTTCGTAAATTTTCAGATTGGTTAGGGAAATACGCCCCACCTGATGCTCGCTCCATGAACTTTTCAGAAGCCGGCGCATGGCCAGGTAAAGGTAAAATTGCCCAACAAATTTTTTGGTATACGGCCTTTACTGCCGCCCTAACCGACCCTAAGTTGCCCGTGACGGATAAAGACGGCAAGCCCAAGTGGCGCATGGCCCCAAGCCCAAGAGGCCCCTACTGGCAAAAAGGCATGAAACTTGGTTATCAAGATGCGGGTTCTTGGACCATGCTCTCAAGCACGCCTCTAAAACGCCGCAAAGCTGCATGGCTATATGCCCAGTTTGTGGTATCTAAAACGGTATCCCTTAAAAAAATGCTGGTGGGCCTAACCCCCATTAGAGAGTCGGATATTAATTCACAAAAAATGACCGATGTGGCTCATAAATATGGGGGACTTATTGAGTTTTATAGAAGCCCCGCTAGAAAGGCATGGACACCTACCGGCACCAACGTTCCCGATTATCCAGCCCTTGCAGATTTATGGTGGAAAAACGCCGCACTGGCCGCCAATAATAAAATGACCGCTAAACAAGCCATGGATAAAATGGCCAAAGAAATGGATGAGCGCTTACAAAAAGTCGCTGATGTGGGTCAAGCTAGATGCCAACCTAAATTAAACACCCCGAAAAAAGAAGAATATTGGCTGTCTCAGCCCGGTTCTCCAAAGGCTAAATTAGCCAATGAAAAACCACAGGGTAAAACTCAAAGCTACGAAGATTCACTGAAAGCTTGGCATTAAAGGAGTGCAATTATGAGAATTTTTTCTATTTTGTTATTCACACTGTTTTTGTCTGTGAGCCATGCTGCACCTCTTAAGCTCATTACCGAAGAGTTGCCTCCTTATGCTTATCGCCAAGGTGGACAAATAACCGGAGCCAGTGTTGATATAATTAAGGCACTGTTTAAAGAAGCCAATATTCCCTTTGAGATAAAAATATTTCCATGGAAGCGAGCTTATGAAACGGCTAAAGCAGAAAAGGCCTGCATTTTTCCCATTCAACGCTCTCAAGAACGTGAGGTGTTGTTCAATTGGATTAGCCCAGTACTCATTACTCAAACCGCTTTTTACGCACTAGACAATGGTAAGACTCAGGTGAGAACCCTAAATGATGCGCAAAAATTAAAAGTAGGCACCTACCGCGGCAGTGCTGTGGAGGAATATTTAGTGGGACAAGGCTTTCAAGTGGAGTCTATCTCTAAAGATTCAGCCAATGCCAATAAACTGTCCCATGGACGAATTGATTTATGGGCAGCCGATACACTCTCGGCGCCCTATTTTGCCAAAAAGGCCAATATCAACAATTTAACAGAAGCCCTCGTTTACTTTACAACCTTACGTGCACTTGCCTGTAATACTTCGGTACCCAAAGACACCATCACCCGTTTGCAAGATGCATTACAAAGTATTTATAAAGCAGGAAAAGTAGACAAAATATTAGCGAAATATAAATAGCAGCCAATCATTTAAATGCCTTATTACTGTTTTTATAACGTAATTGGGCATGACTTATTTTTAATGACTTTCACACTTTTTCATTTTTCTGAGAAAACAATTGTACTGCAGAGTTTTAATACTTCCAGACTGCCATTAACTGCCCTGTGTTTGCCTATCGGCCATTGCGCCATTACACTAGTCCTCCATTTATCATTGATTTATCCATATGAGACTGCGCGATTTAAAAGGATTTGGCCCTAAGAGCGAAGAAATACTGGCCAAAGTTAATATTAATAATGTTGATGAATTTATGGCCTGTGATCCCTTTGAGCTTTATAAACAATTAAAGCTAAAGGTAAAAGGCACAGGTTTAAATTCTATTTACGCCATCATTGGTGCCCGAGAAGATATTCATTGGCAAGAAGTAGCAAAAACCAGAAAAATTGAAATTTTGATGCGCCTTGATGACATGGGCTTAGCCCCCAAGTAACGCCTTAATACACCCCTTAAAATAAAAAATGTTAGACAGCCAAATAGTTTTACTGCGCTACCCACGTTAATAATGAGCCGCAGCTGCCTTAAATATTTGAGACAGCGAGTTGCTAGGCGATTAGTAACGCTGTTTTAAAGGGTAAAACAATTCTAACCCCACACTTAATACTTAACTCCCCATCTTAAGATTTAAGCACGAGATTAGTGACACGAAATTCTTTAATACGACGGTTAATAATAGCGGGCCAAATATAAGGAGGGAATATCTAGGGTTAAAACGATTAAACTCTAGATATTGAAATTTATTGCCAGCGCTAGTGGTAACCTAGGAATAACTCGGCTTAGCATTTAATGGATAAAAACCCTGTTTTTAAAAACGCAAAAATGCCTTAAGAGCCAGCCCTTTCATGTGTAGCCACAGGGCCAAAGATAAAAATAAGCCCGCGATAACATACAAGCTAATGGGTACACTACTGCCTTGGGCAATCGCTCCAGCCGCCAGCCCTGCCATGGCAGAAACGGCTTGTGAAATGATGGTATAAATACTCATTACCCGCCCACGAATGACAGGCGGTGTATGAAGTTGTAAGCCTGCCATAATTAAACTCACCACGATGCCCGCCAGAGTCGTTGACACCACCAGCACCACACAACTAAGCCACACGCTGGTGATGTAACCAATTAATCCCAGCCCCAAGCCACACAACATCAACATGACGGTAATGCCCGGCCCAATGGCAATACGACTCTTAAACCTCATGGCGGCAATGCCCCCCAGAATGAGTGAAGCAGCAATTAAGCCCAGATACTGGCCTTTTTCTAGGTTATTTAATCCCAATTGCTTCTCTGCCACTTGAGGCAAAATGACCTGCATGGGGCCCATTAAAAGGTAGCCAATCATGGCCGCAAATAGTAATTGAGCAATCACAGGGGTTTGTTTGATTTCAGCAAAGCATTGCCGCCACTCGTGTAACAAGTGGTTATGGCTAGTGCGAGTATGCTGATTAGGAGCATTGATTAATAAGATGCTGGAAACCACAAATAAAATAAAACTGGTGAGCGCCACAAAAGTCCAGCCAAATGCTTCAACCGTCACGGTTAAAATTATGGGCGCTAAGCCAAAACCGATCATGACCAATAAATTATAATGAATGGTGGCTTGGGGGAGCTTATGATCTTCAACATATTGACCCAATGATGCCAAGCGTGCGGGGGCCACAAACCCCCAAGCAATGCCGACACTTAAGCTAGAAACTAAAAATAAAAATATGGCTGACTCTGCTTTAAAGCTCATGGCCCAATACATTCCCACAGCGCCTAATATAAAAAAAGTCTGTGCCAGCAATAAAACTTTTTTAGCAGAGTAACGATCAATATAAGCACCTGCCAGCCACCCAAAAATTATAGGGGTACCAAAACAAAAGCCATAAGCTAAGCCTGCCAATAATGAAGAGTCAAATGCGGCTAAGCTATACATGATGGCACTGTAGTTAAGCATATGCCCAGCCACAAAAGCGAAAAAGCACGATAAATAAAATACAAATAACTTCATGAAAGGCTCTAAATTATAAAATAGTCATTATTTTTAGAGGGGTATTTAACTCCAAATAACCAACCTGTGCACTGTTAATTTATAAAACACTTCCCTTTGCCATCATGAAACTGCATTCAGAATGACCCCTGACAGAATCGCCATGCTTAATACCACCACTAAAAAGGCGATGATCATTTGATTCTTAAAAAGCGATTTCAAAAGAATAACTTCTGTTAGGCTCGCACCGGCACTGCCAATAATCAGTGCCATAATTGCTCCTAAGTCCATGCCTTTATCAAGTAACGCGGCACTCAGAGGAATGACAGCTTCAGCTCGAATATATAAGGGAATCCCAATTACAGCAGCCACAGGAATAGCAAAGGCATTATCTTGGCTGGCATATTGACTAATAAATTCGCTAGGCATAAAACCGTAAATCATGGAGCCTAAAGAAATGCCAATTAGCAAAAATGGCAAAGCACCACGAAAGTCTGCCCAAGTGCTCTGCCAAATTTTTTGCCATTTATTGATAGGCGGCAATACGATTTTATTTTCTCCACAAGAATTAGCTGAAGGCACAACATAAGCCTGTGCCTTCACAAAGCGTTCAAACCCCAACCTTTCCAATATAAAGCCCGCCGCCACAGACACCACTAAAGCCAAAGAAAAATAGTAAACAGCAACACCGACTCCAAACGTCACCACAAATAGCCCAATGATGATGGGGTTTAATAACGGGCTAGAAAATAAAAAGACCATCATGGTGCCAAACCCCGCATTGGCCCTTAATAAACCTTTTAAAAAAGGAATGGTTGAACACGAACAAAACGGCGTAATGGCCCCTAAAAAGGCCGCCCACACATAACCTTTGCCATTTTTAGAGGCCAGTATATTTTGAATTTTTTGTGGGGGAATGTATTCCTGTAATACCCCCACCAGATAACTCACCCCTAAAAACAACAATGTGAGCTCAATTGCCAAGAAGGCGAACATATTGGCCGCTTCTTGAAGTGCGCTTAAAAATTGTGAACTCATTTTTAAAACCTACCTTTATTCTATATTTCTAGATTTATCGAAATATAGAATATGAGATGGCTTTGGTCAATGTATTTCTGGTAATATCGAAATACAAACTACGCTATGACTGAATTAAACATATGAATACAGAGCTGGTGGCAAAAGCCTTTAAAGAACTAGGACACCCTTCACGCCTAAGCATTTTTCGCGCCCTAGTAAAGGCAGGGCCCAATGGCTTACCGGTAGGCGAACTTAAACAAACTCTAGATATTCCAAACTCTACCCTCTCTCACCATGTGTCCGCCCTAGTGACGGCCGGCCTGATTCACCAACATAGACAGGGCACCACACTCTATTGCATTCCCATATACGAAACCCTAGAGGGTTTAATTGAGTTTCTAATGAAGGATTGTTGTATGGCGCCAAGCAAAGAAGAGGTTTAGGCTTTTTAAAAATTAGGGTTTTCACACAACCAAGTGTGCTTTTATAACCTCGTTTTTTCGGCGCCCTTTATGGCTGGGTGCATCAAACTATTGCTGCTTTATTGAATCGTCATGAACTTTAAATTGCTTCACCAAACCCGCTAGTTGGCTTGATAACTTCAACAAGTTTTCACTGGCGGTGGTGGTTTGCTCTACTGCTTCTGTGGTGGTCACACAGCTGTCGCTGATGCTCACGACATTACGATTGATTTCATCTGCCACAGCAGACTGCTCTTCAGCGGACGTGGCGATCTGTAAATTTAAATCATTAATTTCTTCTACTTTATTATCGATTACCTGCAACGATTCACCAGCCTTAGTGGCTTGCTCGGCGGCTAATCTCGCGTCTTCATTGCCCTTTGCCATTAACGACACAGCTTGCTGACTGCCGCTTTGTAAATTTTGAATCATGGTATTAATTTCTTCAGTGGATTCTTGGGTGCGTTGGGCAAGAGTACGAACTTCATCGGCCACCACGGCAAAGCCACGGCCCGACTCACCCGCACGGGCGGCTTCGATTGCTGCATTTAACGCCAGCAAGTTTGTTTGTTCTGAAATACCTCGAATAACATCCAATACAGAACCTATAGCATTGGTGTCTTTTTCCACTCGCGAAATCACCTCATTGGCTTTATTAATCATATCTGAAAGACCCAAAGTACTGCTTACTGAGGTATTCACCACACCTCTACCATCCTTTACCGCTTCTCTAGCCCCTGAAGTCGAGTCCGTTGCCTGTTGAGTATGACTCGCTACTTCTTGTACCGTGGCGGCCATTTCGTTAATGGCCGTTGCCACCTGATCGGTGGCCGCTTGTTGAGAAATGACTCCATTTTTAGCTTGCGTCATAAGGCTGGCTAAACTTGAAATAGCTTTATCTAAATTGTGGCAAGCCACATTTACCTGTAAAACAATTTCAGAAAATTGCTCCATCATGGCGTTAAAGGCGATTCCGGTTAAGCCAATTTCATCATGGGTGCGCACTTCAAAACGAGCGGTTAAATCCGAGTGCTCATGAATTTTTTCTACGGTACTGCGCAAACGTTCAATGGGGTTGCACACCTCACGGCGCATAATGAAACTGTACAGGCCACTTAATAATACAAATACCACCAGCACCAATATCACCACTTGCAGTAATGTGGCATTGCCTGCCACCACCACATTAGCAGCCTGCTTCACCTTGCCGGCCGATTCTGTCACGACTAATCCCGCTTGGGTGGCTTTTTGATTAATATCTTCAAACTCATTGGCACTTTTTTGCTGAAGGCTTATGACCAGTTGATCAATTTGTGCGGCCAATACTCTCCCTTTTGCCACCAAAGAGTTACCCTGAACTCTATTTTCGTCCACGTAAATATCCACCGCTTCTAGCATAATGTCGTAAAGTTCTTGATTTTTACTTCGTAGTATTTTCGCTTGGGCTTCATCATGCTCAGCCAGTTTATCCAGCAAGGCATTGAGCCTCTCTAAAGATTCATTGGCCTCGTCTTCCGCTTCATTTAACCAGCTTAAAGATAAGTCTAATAACCAAGCTCTTAGTTCACGCACCTCTTCACTTATCTTATTGGCTAGGGCCAGTTTTTGCAGTTCCTTTTGCTGGGCGGCTAATAAGGCTTCCTGTTTGTGAATGGCCTCCACCTGGTGTTCAACATGCTCGCGCTGTTCTAGACTAATGACAGAAGTGCTGTTAATCGCCACCAATATGAAAATAAAAGCCACCGCCACCAAGGAGGAAAATAATAAACTGCCCGCTACCAATTTGGTGGAAATTTTCATGTGCTTTAACATAAATCACCTCAGCCACTCCCCATAATTTAGTCACTAATATTGGGTAGGCACCTTTTATTTACAGCCTAAATAATAGGCATTATTTAATCAGTATAGATTAGGGTTTGAAATATATCCTTACGGCATATAAACCACAGAACCCTCTGTGTTTTTATATTTCTGTTTGACTAGAACCCTTAACTCGCATAGGTCTAAATTGAATAAGCAGCATCTATGAATCTCACGTAAAAGTACCCTGTGCGGGTAAAATATTGTTTATTGTGAAAGTCGTTTAAGGCTTAAGGAACCTTTAGTCTCAGCCCCCATTTTCAAGCTAAATTTTTGTTGCTCGCCTATGGAAATTTGGGTTTCAATACTGTGTAGTTTGGGCATCCATATTTTTAAATTTTGGAAGCTTTCAGGGAAATCTGTCATTTCAATTTGAAATTGACGCAGGTCTTTTTTGAATTCGACTATTTTATAAAAACGACTGCTAATGGAACCCACCCATGCACTCATATAAAGGTGTAAGCGGCAGCGCATTTCAACAAAAATATCCTCCTCCCAAAATATGTCTTTTTCAAAGGCCGATCCTGGGGGCATGTAGTTTAATTGCCACTTAATGTCACGGCGCTTATCCTTAACATAAATAGTATGCCCCACTTCATCTGAGTTACGTAAACTCATGGTACTGCCTTTGTTGCCGACAATAAGCTTTTCAGTAAAGTCCCCATCAAGGTGATCCATGATGGGCTTTCCTTGTAAGCTGTTATCTTCTGTCCAATATAAGATCATTACCTCTGGCACATCTTGCAGCTGATTAAACTCTACATTTACTTGTAAGCCCGATTTATGATTAAACTCCAATGGCTCAAGCTGACTGTGCATCGGTTTATTTTCACTTTTTAATTGAGTTTTATTAAACCCAAAATCGTGCTCTTCGGGGGTGGGTAAACTCAACATCCATTTATGGATTAACTCAACCGCGTCATAATCCACTGTTTCACGCCCCAACATGGGCATGCGGTACTCTTCATCAAGACTGTTAATGCGCACAAACATGGCGCTATTAAATAAAGCCATTTCCTCGTGCTTGGCGCCCATGACAATATAAGGCACCAGAGTGAAGTTTTGAGTCACTTGGTTAACGGCTGTCTTATATACGTGAGTATCATTCACCTTATTAAATGCTAACTCATGGCGCAGCTTAAGGTGTCCGGCTTCCTGTTCGGCAGCGTGCCCTATGGGGTTATGGCAGTTACCACAGTTAGCATGAAAATATCCTAATACTTTTTGCTGCAAAGGGTTACCCGGTAAAACCGGTTGCGCTAACGACTGAGTTAAGCGCCTTTCATCTAATAAGGTTTTCAATGTCCATTCGTTATGTCCACGACTTGGGCCATGACCAAAACTATTATTGCCCTGTGCATCACTTAATTGAATGGCATCAAAGCCCAGAATAATGTCGCGGTTGCCTTTATGGCAGGTAACGCAATCTTCTTGGCTGGGAATAGTATGATTGGTGCCCAGTACATGACTGGCCCCTTTTAGTAAAAGTTGCGCATCTTGCTGATCCTTTTGCCACGCGTAGCTCACTAAAGACCAAGCATCAATCCCTTCCCCCTCTTTCATTTTAATTAAATGACGAGTCTCCACCTTAATTTCTCGCTCCATTCCTGAAGCCAGAATGATTTTTTTGCGAAACTCTTTAAAAAACTGTGTGCCTTTTGGAAAAGCCCACCTATCAGGGTCATCGGTATTTATGCGGGTATTAACAGGTAAATACACCCAGCGGCTTTTATGGGCGCCATCACTCCATAATTGAAAATTTGGGGTGAATTTATGCAATTGATTAGAAATATCAAAAGAGTCCATGTCTTTATACAAACAGGTTTGAGATAAAAACTGAGGGGCTTGATATTGATCCGATAATACCGCACAGGCTACTGGATTACCTTGTTGTACTGGCATGAGTAAGCAGGAAGTGAGTGCCCCGAATAAAATCGCCAAAATAGACATTCTAAAAAGGGAAAGTGTAAACATGACAGGTTCGCCATTTATTAAAGTAAATACCCGTAAGCCAGATACAGCTGATCCCAAGCAAGCATAGTTGTCAGTGACAATCGCTTAACATCCAGTTTAGCTTGAAAGTGGCCGCTGTTTATTAGCAAGTAGCTTTTCTTGGCAAGCACTTAAAAATATAAGTGCTTGCCAAGAAAATTTAAAAACTCACTTGAGTCCACAGCCACATTTTATTCACATCTACACCACTATCACCGGCACTGAATGCGGCATACTTAAATCCCACTGTCATACCGTTTTCCATTTTTTTAACCGCCAGTAAATCCAGCTCGCTACCCAGGTCGTCAACCCCTGTGACACTATCATCATCGGCACTAAAAGAATGGTAAACTCCCAGCAGTTTCATGCCCGCCATCTTAGTGCCTAGTTTGACATAGGTATCTTGTAAGCCAGAACTGGGCGTGGCTAAAAACACATCCGCCCAACCATTAAAAGCATGCTTAGTGGCCAGATCAGTGCTAAATCCATAAGTGCCATCATCACTGCCGAGAATCTCTACCCCAAGGGCACCATTCACACCCGCCATGCTGGCGCCCCCTTCCACTAGCATATAGGTAGCGTCATTATCTGAGGCAGTGGTTTCACTACTTTGCGTGGCAAACTCAGCAGTATAATTAAACATACCGGCCTTACCCTTAAAGCGCGCACCAAAGGTATCCGACTGAGCATCGGCATCCTTATTATCCAATACATAGGCATAACCGGTGAGCTTGCCCATCATGCCCATTTTATAACTGGCATTGATCAAGACATCACTTTTATCGATTTTATGATAGTCACCAAAGATGCCATTTACTTGATCGATATAGGCGGCAGATAACTGCGCATCTCCTGCTTTAAAGGTGGCTTGTAAGGCATCAAATGTTTGATCATCTTGTCGCCAGCCCACATGCCCTACAAAGCGCATATTGTCATAAACAATGCGTTGTTTACCCAGTTTCACCTCTAAGGTAGCGGACATATATTTTAAATAGGATTCGTTAACTTCTGTCATTTCCGGATCGGCAATGGTGTCATAACCTGTTTTGCCATTGCTGATCACACCCTTATCAAAATAATCATTGATGCCTAACAAAGCTTGAACATCTTCAAATTCAATATGCGCACTGATGCCGTTCATGCCTTTGGTTTGATAGGCCAAACGAGTTCTTAATGTGAGCGCTTGGGCGCTGTCTTTCACCCCGTCATCGGCATCGGCATTTTCAAAGCGCAACCGAAAACTGCCCGAGGCTTCTCCTGCCATAAAATCACTGACAATATTTTTTGCCAAAACCAATCCAGGCATGAAACTCGCGGTAATTAAGCTGATAAGTAAGACGCTAATTTTTTTCATATATATAACCCAAATTTAGGAAAAATAGTGAAGGTAGGGGCATTGCAATCTTTAATTGCCAACAACTATCACCCCTAAAGACCAATACGTTTCCTATTTATAAATGGTTAAACTAATGGCACCACCCAGTTCGCCCAGTACACCCCCTTCTTTTTTACCACCTGTAATATCCAAGCTGCCTTTGGGTGTGCCGTGGCAACTTAAGCAAGACTCTGAATAATATTCAGGCAATATATAACGAAATGCTGCTTTACCTTTCACCGCCGCGTCTTCGTAAAAAGGCTTACCTTTTTCATAGTCTGCCTTGGCAAACTTGCCGGATATAACTGACTTTTCCCACTTATCAGGACGATTGGCACGGTTACGAACGTATTTTTTAGGCGCCGTGAGTTTGATGGTGACTTTTCCGGCGGTATTTTTACCAAAGGCCGTTCCCACTTGACGGGCAAAAATAGCTGGAAGAAAACCTTTAAACCCCACATCCGCATCATTTATTAAATCTTGAGCGTCATTCATTACCGAACGCACAGCATCTAACATGGCTTTCTTGCCCCCCATGGGGTCATTGCTCATATCCAAGTCCTTTCCTGTGGCCGCTTTAAAATTCTTAAGGGCATCCTCTAAAACATAATCGGCGGTTAATTTTTTTCCGCTACGTTTCTCGTTAATAAGGGCTTGGTTTTTGGAAATTACCTTTCTAGCGGCACGGTACAGGGTTGTCAACTCGCTGCCAGAATCAGCCATTTCACTGGCAATACTGACACTGCTGGTGAAAGGCAGGGTTAACATAAAAACCGGCAAAAACACTCGGCACACCCTTTTTAATAGCTTAGTGACCATGTTCTAAACTCCTTTGACTGCTTTCATATTTCAGCCATATTATTAATGGGAAAAAAGGTTTTTTAAGTATAGTGTAAGAATGCACACCCGCCAGTTTCTAGGTGATGAGGGATGTTCTTAGCCTTACTGCTAAGCGTCAACACGACTGAATCGCGCCAAGGGTGACTTTAACTTATTCCTCAATCATTGGACTCTATAAAACCTTTTCCGCATTGATGTGCCCTATTTTCTGGTAAATTTTTTCCTACATTCTCTAAGCACCTCTAATATAACTGGATATGGTTTCATCACTGTCATTCACCAATAACACGATCGTTTCCTTTTCATCACAACCTTGTCACCATTAAAGCATCCAACAGCCCAACGCTTAAAACGCCCAAATAATGCCCAGTAAATACTCTCGCCCTCTATTGGCCACACCATCGGTTAGCGCAGCACCCAGTGAAGGGGAGCTGTATTCTTTATCCGTTGGGTTTTTAATTTGTAAAAAGCTTTGTAAATTCTTTTCATGTTGAATACTGAATTTCGCAAACCACAACCAGTTACTGGCTAACTTTATTCTTTGCGATTGCGCATCGGTGGCAGCCAATTCTCGTTCATCGTGCCATGTGGCCGTTAATTTCATTTAACTGCCTCATCCAGACACAGCCCATTAATTATAGTAAAGCTGTGCTCTATCCCTCATGCCGCATAGACCCAAGTGGCATTAAGAATTCATGACTAATACTTAAGGCACCTCTTTATATTCAAACATTCTGGCCACTACATTTGAGAAATTAGGTAATTGAGCCGTTAAAGGTTAAAGCCGACACTGAAGGACAAAATAACAATTCTTAAAAAGGGTGACACATGACAACCGCAACGCTCACGGCTGGCCACACGCATCAAGTGGAGAATCAACCCCCTGTTCTTGAAAACTACAATGCCTATACCTCCGACATTGCCTTGCAAGAAGCCGTTAGACGTGAAGGAGCCGGTTGGAGTGAAGACACGCTCAAAGAATGTGGCCAAGTATTAGGGAGCCCAGATACCATAAAATTAGGGTTTGAAGCCAATGAAAATCCGCCCCGTTTTAAGTCTCACGATCATTTAGGACACCGCATCGACGAAGTTGAATTTCACCCTGCTTATCACGCTTTACATACCCTAAGCCGCCAATACGGATTGCATGCCCAACCTTGGAATGACCCCAAGCCCGGCGCCCATGTTTTAAGGGCCGCCAAAGGTTACATGATGAACCAAGTAGAAGCCTCCCATTGCTGCCCTGTCACCATGACCTATGCTTCAGTCCCCTTACTTCGTGACTATCCTGAACTTGCCAATAAGTGGTTGCCACTCATTACCAATGCACATTACGACCCACGTAATTTACCGGTTGAGCAAAAACGCGGGGCCACCTTGGGCATGGCGGTCACAGAAAAACAAGGAGGCAGTGATGTTTATCAAAATTCAACTCAGGCTCGCGCAATTGGACAAAGTGGCAGCGGGCAAGCATATGAATTAATTGGCCACAAATTTTTTGTATCAGGCTGCATGAGCGACGCGTTTACGATGCTTGCTAAAACCGATAAAGGCCTATCGTGTTTTTTAGTGCCAAGATGGAAAGAAGACGGCACTAAAAATCTGTTTGAAATTCAGCGCTTAAAAAATAAAATGGGCAACATTGCCAATGCCACCGCCGAAGTGGAATTACGCGGTGCCATGGGTTGGCTGATTGGTGAAGAAGGCAAGGGCTTAAACACCATATTAAAAGCCATTGCCTATAACCGCTTTGACTGCATTCATGGCAGTGCCGCAGGTATGCGACAAGCGGTGGTGCAAGCCATTCATCACTGCCAAAATCGCTTTGCCTTTGGTAAAAAATTATCCATGCAACCGCTCATGCAAAATGTACTGGCAGACTTAGTGATTGAAAGCGAAGCGGCCACCGCTTATGCCTTTAGAATGGCCCGCGCTTTAGATGAAGTAGAAAACAATAAAGAGGTGCAATACTTCATTCGTCTGGGCACGGCCCTTGGCAAGTATTGGATTTGTAAACGGGTGGCCGGCCATGCTTATGAAGCCATGGAATGCATTGGTGGCAGCGGTGCCATGGAAGGCCATATGATGCCTCGTTTGTATCGTGAAGCCCCTATTAATGCCATTTGGGAAGGCAGCGGTAATGTGCAGGCACTGGATGCGGTTAACTCTTTTTTTAGTAACGACAAAATAAAAAAAGCCTTTATGGATGAGCTAGCCTTAGCCAAAGGCAAGCATCCGCTATTTGATGAGTTCCTGGTCAAATTATCTAAAGAATTAGAGAACACCCATCAACTTGAGTTTAGGGCCCGTTCTCTTACTGCGCACATGGCGCTGGCATTACAAGCCAGTATTTTACTGACATCACAAAACACGCTCATCGCCAACGCCTTTTGTGTGTCACGCCTGTCTAATCAAGATCATCACCTGTATGGTAATTTACCCACCGACATTGATTGCTCTGCCATCATTGCCCGGGCTAGCATCGCCACCAAAAAGGATTGAGTAAGCCTGATAAAAATATTCCAGCGTGTGCTGGAATATTTTTATTTATTAAATTTTTATAAAAAATTAAAGATCACGTACACAACGAATTAAATTTTCAATACGTAAAATATCCCCTTGTGGGCCTTTATAATAAAAGGCGTTATTGGCATCGATGGCTGAACCAGCACCCGGCTCGGTAGAAACATTTAATTTGTCGTTACTGCGTTGTGACCCTGCGCCGTGAACATCTAATATTGTGCTGTTCATATAGCCCAGTGCCCTGCCAAAAGAAACATAAGTGGCATTACTGGCGTTATCGTCATTATCTACATGAGTAGTAGACGCCCAGTAATAGCCCCAGTCTAATTCACCTTCTTCATTATTAAAGGAGGTGCCATTAAAAATGGGGTTGATGGCAGCGCTGTTATCGGTATCGGGTGAGCGAGTGTAATCCACTAAACTTTGCAGCTCTTTTATGTTGGGTAAACGCCAATCTGTGTAGGATGCGGTGTTGTCGTTTTCACATTGTTCAATGGCATCGTCCCAATCACTGGATACGCTATCATCTTGTTGCCACATTAGACCGCTGGCATTATCCGTCACGGTAGCATCGTTATTGTCGACAAAATCATTTACACCATACGCTTCATTACCCGCCACACAGCGCACATAAAACTCCTTGCTTTCTAAGGGGTAACCTTTAATGCGCCCATCTACATAATTCACTCCAAACATGGTGGCATCAGCTTGCATGGTGGTTGATACATACAAGGAAGTGGAAGCGTATTGGCCATCAATGATGCGGTCTACGCCTTCTTGCGGGGTAAAGCCATTACTGGTTTGAGTGGCACTTAAATCCCCAAAGGCACGATCAAACACATCATCTAAAAATAACGTTAGCCCAGAAGTATCGGTGCCTTGGTAGTTGCTTGCGTCTTTGCCGCTGAATAAAATGAGTGAATAGGCTTGCTTAATATTGGGTAAGCGCCAATCCGTTCTGCCTGACAAACTTAAACTTTCACAATAGCTCACCGCCTCAGCTTGATAGCGCTTATCATCGTAGTTCACCACGCCATCTTGGTTTATGTCAGTGCTTTGGGTCCATACCAGCTGGGTAACATTATCAGTGACCATTAATCCATCGTCACTGATGGTGTAACTGGGCTCATATCCTGCGTAGTCGGCATCGAACCCCAAACCTATACACGATGTGGTAGTCCCCGTATCGGATGAATAACAGTGGCTTTGCTGGGTATCCACCACCTTGTAAGTGAGCGTTGTACTGCTGCTCCCATCGTTTGAAGTATCGGTGTTTACTGTTTCAGGTTCACTGGATTGATCACTGCCACCGCAAGCCGTGACCATTAAAATTAGGGTGAAGGGTAGCAGAGAGTTTTTCATGGAAGGCCTTAATCACTGGGAAGGTATCATTAGCCTATAAATTAATTGTGCAAACAATGGGGAGCTAGCTAAACATTGCGTTAGCTCACATCAGTTCTTTGATATGGATCAAGCTATTGAAGGATTTAATTAAACGGGCCGCTGAAATTATAAATTGGATTAGCGACTGTCGGTCATGATCAGATCTAAATCTTTTTGAGCTTTTACTGAGTCTCTTAAATCCTTTGCTTCTATCATTTCACATTCATCGCGAATCATTTCTGAAATATTACTGGGGTAAAGTTTGCAATCATCAGGGCGGTCGTAATAAATGTCGCAGCTGTAGCGGTTTTGATTGGGTTCTTTTTTTAAAAATGGGCACAGGCTTAATTGCTGGCCAGTTTTTGGATCCATCCAAATTTTACCCTTATGTACATATTGAAAAATATCTGGGCGATAATTATCCCAATAATCAATCTCCGCAGGCTCAGCTGATAAATCTCCGTTGCTGTATTTAATGCAGCACTTACCACAAGAGTTGCATTCTTTCATAATATTGAATAACTCGTTAAAAATGAAACACCTGAGCCTATAGGGTTAAACATGTATTTCCCCTATTAGGTAATCGACACATTGGCCTGTTATTAATATTCTTTCGCCTTTTAATTCACACGTTAATTGGCCGCCACGCGTAGAGGCTTGCAAGGCATTGAACGACTTTTTGTTCAATTGTTCACTCCAAAAAGGCACCAGTTGACAATGGGCTGAACCGGTAACCGGGTCTTCATTCACCCCAAGTTTAGGAAAGAAGCAGCGGCTGACAAAATCGAAATCTATGCCTTTTGCCGTTAAAATAACGCCCCTTAGGTCAAGGTTAAGCCAATGAAAAAAATCAGGCTGAATTTCCATTAACTGTTGCTCATTTTCTAATACCACCAAGTAATCACTGCCAGCCAATACTTGTTTGGGGGTAATGCCTTTTAAGCCATGCAATAAATCACTGGAAGCCTCAACCGCTTTACTGGACACGGCTGGGAAATCCATGCACATGCCTTGCGGGGTTTGATACACCTGTAATTCACCACTGTTACTGTAAAAAGTAATATTGCGATTATTGGTTAACAAATGCCCCAAGTGATTAAACAACACATGGGCAGTGGCTAGAGTGGCATGGCCACACAAATCCACTTCTTCTAATGGGGTTAACCAACGCAGCTTAAAGCCATTTTTAAACGGCACAAAAAAAGCCGTTTCTGATAGGTTATTTTCTTGGGCAATTTGTTGCAGTAATTGATCACTTGGCCATTCATCCATTGGGCACACGGCCGCAGGGTTGCCGGAAAAGACTTGTTGTGCAAAGGCATCTACTTGAAATAATTTAAGTTTCATAAATCTAAATTTAACAGTGATAATGGATGATGGCTCTATTTTAATATAGATGCTGTGTGGTTGCGCGCCCTCATATTCATCTTCTTTAAAGGTGCTCAACTATTTTAAATACGCCGCCAGCCACTTCATCCATTTTGAGACAGTTCATCTACAATAAAATCAAACACTCGACGTACTCTAAGGCTAGTATGAAGCTCTTGATGACAAACCAGCCAAACCGGCAATTGAATGGCTGGCCCTAGGTGCTCAAATGCCCGCACCAGTTTTGGCTCTTTCCTGGCTAAGTCTTCAGGAAAGAAAATCACTCCTAAGCCTTCTTTGCACAGTTCCAGCTGCAACATTTGAAAAGACGTAATTAATCGAAAATTCTGTTCCGACAAATGCCAACCCTGCTGATTAAGCACCTCAGAAACCCCGTTAGTTTGCTTAAAACCAATTATTTGAATATCCGTGAATTTAGCTGGGTCTGACTTTGCTGGTATGTGTGCCAAGTAGTCTTGGGTACCATAAAGCCAAATGGTTTCTTCACCGAGTTTTTTAGCGATTAAGTCAGGTTGGGTGGGGCGAAAGTTGCGAATGGCAATATCTGCTTCGCGGCGTTTAAGGTCACTGGCCTCATTGGTAACCACCACTTCTATTTCAATGCCCGGCTCTTCTTTTCGTAATTTTGCCACCATTTTAGGCAAGCGAAATACCGCATCTAGCTCTCCTACCGATATCACCACCGAGCCTTCAACTTGTTGAGATTGTCCCGCTGCGGTTAATGAAAACTGCTGAGCAGCGCTGCTCATAGAACGAGCATGTTCTAATAATTCCATGCCGCTGTGGGTTAACACCAAACGCTGAGCCACCCGCTCAAATAGGGTAATGCCCATTTCGGCTTCAAGGGCTGCCACTTGGCGACTTAAGGTGGGCTGCGTCATGCCTAACGCCTTGGCGGCAGCCGATAACGTCCCCTCTTCTGCGGTCACTAAAAATGCTCTGGCGTGGTTCCAGTCAAATTGTATTGGCTTCCAGTTCATACAAATATGCATACCTATATTGCATTTATGGTCAATTTATATCCTATTATTGTATATGTATAGTGGTGACCATTGAATCAGCTAATGAATGATTAATTGGAGACCAGCGATATGACGACTCTTATTGTGGGTGCCAGCGGTGCAACGGGCCGTTTACTGATAGAGCAATTGCTTAATCAGGGAGAGCAGGTAAAAGTCATTGTGCGCTCTATGGACAGTCTTGCAGATTTAATTAGGAAAAATGATCGCTTAACCATCACGCAAGCCAGTTTATTGGAAATGAGCGATGCTGAATTGCTAGCGCAGGTTGATAATTGTGATGCCGTGGCTTCATGCCTTGGTCACAACCTAACCTTTAAAGGCATGTTTGGGCACCCTAGGCGATTAGTCACCCACGCGGTACAACGCTTATGCCACGCCATTGAGCAAACAGCGCCAGCAAAACCCGTCAAATTTATTTTAATGAACACAACAGGCAATAAAAATGCGCAGGCCAATGAGACCATCTCCCCAGCACAAGCGGTGGTGGTTGGGCTCATCAGAAACTTATTGCCACCCCATGCCGACAACGAGATAGCGGCGGCTTATTTACAAAAAAACTTTGGGCCCCATCAAAACATAATTGAATGGGTTGCGGTGCGCCCTGACAGCCTCACTGACGCAGCTTCCGTGAGCGAATACACTATTCACCCATCTCCTACGCGCAGTGCCATTTTTGATGCGGGTCAATCAAGTCGAATTAATGTGGCCAACTTTATGTCACAACTGATTACCCACCAGCCGGTATGGGATAAATGGAAATATAAAATGCCGGTAATTTACAACGCTTCTTTTTAAAAAAGAAACGTTGCGACAAAAGTGAATTGCTTTTTCATAAACCGGTTATTCAAACAGTGCAGAGTACCAAGCCTTTGCTTCTGGCTTTTTAATGGGTGTGGGGTGATATTGTGTTTTACTCAATGTGGTCGCACTACTTTGTGCAAACCAGTCTGTTATGGGTTTGGTTGTGGTGCCTTGATTTGCCGACGATAAATCAAGTGAGGCTAATCCCGAAAATTTAAATTGCTCAATCACACTGTTGGTGGCAGAGCCGCCAATAAGCCCCAGATTTTGATTGGCTACGATCTGTGCGTCTACTTCGTTTTCTTGCAAGTGACTGCCCACAATGATGCCCGCCACGCCGCCCACTTTGCTCGTGGTTGCATTAATGTTTCCAGTAAATAAGCTATTACGAATGTCTGACCCTTCTAGGTTTCCTGCAAGACCACCCACGGTTAAGTATATCCCCGTTACTGATGCCTCTACTGTCACTTGGCGAAATAATGAATTAACCACCTCGCCAATACCACCGGCCGTGTTATATCTGCCAACAATATATCCTTTCACGTCGAGATCATGAAACTCAGAGTTTTTCGATATACCCGCAATAAGACCACCACCATGACTGGCGGTGACTTTGCCCTTAATTTTACAATTTGAAACAAGGGTTTTTTTCACTTCGCCCACTAAAAGACCCACGCCGTGCGACCCTTCCACGACTCCCTTTATGTCGCAATTATTGATCTTAGAAGCACGCATGGTTCTGGCCATTAATCCCTTTAAGGCATAGCCTTCTTTAATGGTCACATTATTAAATTCACTGCCAGATGCATTATCGACCAAAACAGCATTTCTGCGCATGGATTTTGGGTTCATTGAAAGCGTAATGTTGCGAAAGACGGCGTTGGTGGCACTGTTAAACATGGCCCGTGACTGGTTATTCAAACTGATATTCGATATCTGGTAACCATTCCCTTCAAAAACAAGTTTAAAGCGTTTAATCACTGGCCAATTTACTGCTGAGTATGGCGATGGCTCTACAGGCTTTTGGGCATTCACCCCTTGATAACCAATGGTTTTTTTAACGGTTTGCGAAGACAAGGTGTCACTGGGGAAATTCAAGTCTTGTGTCAATTCAAAGCCAATGCATTTTTGGTTAGGGCAACCAGAGTAAGGCTGACGCCTAAGTTGATCGGTTTTCGTCAGCATTTTATGTATATCGGCAATGGACTGTATTTCTACCAGTCCATCATCATCAATATCATAATCTGCCCGCGACTGTGCAACACTTGCCCAGACACAACAAACCAATACCATGGTGAGTTGAGACAACCTTAAGCTGAAAAATTTTAAACGAGGGTATTTTAGCGTCACAATGGTCATCCATTCCAAATTAGTGGCGTGATTATTCACATCAAAGGGAAGCGGGTCAAAGAGATTCCGACCTTCAGGGCTCAATATTTACAAATGTTAATTAATTGATGGCCCTACTCTAGTACAGTGGCTTAAGGGTTACGCTATTGCTGGCCAATAACATGGCGACACGACTTTAAAGCAATTAAAGGTGTTCACACTCCTAGCCCAAAAATAAATAAAAGGTTACCACCATGAAAAAGAACGTTTGGCTGCCACTTGAATCACACCCAGAGATTCAAGTGGGGCAATATATTGTGCCTAACTTTGTATCGAACTCGGTAGCCATTAAGGTAAATGAAAATGAATATGTTTTGATCAGCCCAGGGGCCTCATTGTTAGAGAGCTGGCCTGATGAACTTAAAGGCCAGAATTGTAAGCTACATATTATTATGCCCAATGCTTGGCATTTTATGGGGGTGAAAGCTTGGCAACAAAGCGTTAGTAACACAGTGCTGTATGCCAGTCGCCATGCGAAACAGAAGCTCATTGAAAAAGGCGCTTTTACTGAGAGTGACAACATTCAGCCCCTTGAAGATGTGCAGCCTCCTATGCCACAAGGCTATGGAATTCTCTTTCCACCAGGGCACCGCGCTGGAGATGTGTGGCTAAGAAAACAAGAAAGTACAACCCATAGCACTTGGATTACCTGTGATAGTTTTTTAAATTACGAACGCTTATCTAATCAACCAGTGGCCCGCACCTTACAAAAACTATTAGGGGCAGCGCCGGGTTTAAAAATGAGCCAGGTGGTGAAGTGGCTTATTTTAAATGATAAAAAAGCCTTTAAGACTTGGGTGCTGGCGCAACTTAAGCAAGATCAGCCCACCACTCTTATTCCGTCTCATGGGGAAGTCACGCAAGATAAACACCTAAAAGACAAAATTAAAAGCATGGTAAGCAGCCGCCTGTAAACGTTAAGTGGCTTCCTCTTATTTACGTCTCATCCTTCTTAAAGAGAAGCCTTGGCCAGTTTAAAATGACTGGGGCTGGCTCATTAATTCAGGGTTACTTATAATGCCGCGATAATTTTAGCCACCAATTTTGGGCATTTTTATGAATCACGCTGGCCAGCCGAATTCTCCCCCTCCTCAAGAACAAAGTCCTTGGAGTATTTTTCTAATTTTCTTACGCCTTGGCTTAACTTCCTTTGGGGGACCAGTGGCCCATATTGGCTATTTTCGAGATGAATTTGTGGTGCGCCGAAAATGGCTAAGCGAGCGCAGTTACGCCGATTTAGTGGCCTTATGTCAGTTTTTACCCGGCCCTGCCAGTAGCCAAGTGGGATTGGCGTTGGGGTTATCACGAAATGGTTATTCAGGGGCGTTTACAGCCTGGTTAGGTTTCACCGCCCCATCGGCTATTGCGCTCATTTTATTTGCACTGGGCATTAGCCAATACGGCGATGCCATGCCCAATGGTGTATTGCACGGCTTAAAAGTGGTGGCCGTGGCGGTAGTGGCGCAAGCGGTATGGGGCATGGCCCGTAATCTGTGCCCAGATACGCAACGCATTACCCTAATGGCCATAGGGGCTGGCATTGTACTGATGGTGCCTTCGGTTTGGGCACAAGTAAGCGTGATTGCATTAACCGCCATGGCGGGTTTGTACTTTTATAAGCCAGGCCAAGGGGCCAGCCAGGATGCCCTGCCCATTCGCATAAGTCGACGTGCCGGTAGTATGTGGTTGTCTTTGTTTTTTATCTTGTTATTGGGTTTGCCAATCTTAAGCCAGTGGTTCCCAAGCCAAACCCTCGCCTTAATTGATAGCTTTTACCGCGCCGGCTCCTTGGTATTTGGAGGCGGCCACGTGGTGATGCCGTTATTACAAGCCGAAGTGGTGCCCACAGGTTGGGTGAACAATGACGCTTTTCTAGCGGGCTACGGCGCCACCCAAGCAGTTCCTGGCCCCATTTTTACCTTTGCCGCTTTTTTAGGGGCTTCGTTAACTGAATCTCCCAGTGGTTGGCTCGGGGCCATTATTTGTTTAGTGGCTATTTTTACCCCGTCGTTTTTATTGGTGGCAGGGGCCTTACCTTTTTGGGAAGCGATTCGCAGAAACGTGCGCACACAAGCCGCTTTAATGGGAGTGAACGCCGGAGTCGTGGGCATATTATTGGCTGCCCTTTTCACCCCCGTATGGAGCAGCGCGATTCTTAGCCCTCAAGACTTTGCCTTGGCCTTGTTTGCATTTATTGCCTTAATGTTTTGGAAGTTACCACCTTGGTTAGTGGTATTGGGCAGCGCGGTCATTGCTGGGGTGATGAGTTTTTTATTAACTTAAGTTAGCCACGATTAGGGGTTAATCACTTTAATATCCCTTGTGATGGGATATTAGAGTGAAATAATAAAGCATTGAAAAGTTTGCCGACACTTAAAACTTCCTTCCTTTTTTGTCACCGCTTTCTGTTGAGCCAATCTATTACTTACCGCCAAAACACCCTACAATTTTTTCCTTAAGCTCATTAAGCTCATTAATAACATGGCCATTGATACTTAGGCAGGCCTTCATGTGACTGATTTTTGTTTTCGCTGCCACAAAAAATATGGCCCTTTACGCTATTTAATTAAAGGTTAAGTTTGAAAATGTATGCACTTTCACTCAATTGTAGCGAGATGTCTGAATCGGTATAGCCCCTACAAAAACATAACATTTCAGAAACAAAGGCTGTTGAGCGCTGCTGTAGAATGATTGCAATAGATTAAATTTAACAGTTTTGGAGCAGACTCATATGATGCGGTATTTTAGCCTTCTTCTTATATCTGTGCTTGTAGCCTGTGCAGACGGCAGTAAAAGCACAGACAATAATAGCCCTGACCAAGTGGGAAATTCCGGCTCAGAAACAAACTTACAACCCGATAATAACGGTGACCCTAGCGATCCTAAACTAACCGATAATAAACAAATAAGCCGCTTATTAAACCAAGCCAGTTTTGGCGCCACCAGCCAAACAATATCGGCAATGCAGGGGCAAGTTTTTTCTAGCTGGCTTAAAAGCGAATTTGATAAACCGATAAGCCTGCATAGCCCCTTGATCGTGAAGTATCAAGGGATGGGGCTGAAAGAGCATATTGCCAGCATGGCATTTTGGAAAAACGCCATCACTGCCAATGATCAATTGCGTCAACGCATGGCCTTTACGTTATCACAAATTTTGGTGATTTCTGATTTTGGTGAAAGCCTACTGTTTGATTACCCGCTTTCCATTGGTTATTACCAAGATTTAATGACGCAACATGCTTTTGGCAATTACCGAGAATTGCTTGAAGCGGTGACCTATTCGCCGGCCATGGGTTTTTACCTGACGTATATGGGCAGCGAAAAAGGCGACCCCACCACAGGGCGTATGCCGGATGAAAATTATGCCCGAGAAATTCTGCAATTATTTACCATAGGACTAGTTAAGCTAAACATGGATGGCAGTGTCGTGGTGGATGGCGAGGGAAAAGCCATTGAAACTTATACCAACAAAGATATTACTGGGCTCGCCAAGGTCTTCACTGGCCTTAACCTATATGAGGGTCTGGATAGTAACGGTAACGAACCTGATGAAAATTCAAGGCACGCAAGAGCCATGCAAACTTTTGCAGAGTCTCATTCTACTTTAGAGAAGACCTTTTTAGGCCAGACCATTGCCGCTAACACAAGCGCAACGGAAAGTATCACTCAGGCACTGGATATTATTTTCGCCCATCAGAACCTCGCCCCTTTTGTCAGCCGCCAATTGATTCAACGCTTTGTCACCAGTCACCCCAGTGCGCAATACATCAACCGGGTAGCCAATGCTTTCGAAACAGGCACTTACCAATTCAGCGATGGCACCCGTGTTGGCAATCAAGTAAGGGGAGACTTAAAAGCCACCCTCGCCGCCGTACTTACCGATAAAGAGGCCAGAGATACGCCAACCAATGCTAACTTTGGCAAAGTAAAAGAACCCATTTTAAGATTTACCCAATGGGCACGGGCCTTCGCTGGCAATACTATCACTCCTGAATACATGTTTAACCTTTGGGATAGCAGCGCCAGCAATAGCTTGGGGCAGCACCCCTACCGTTCCCCTTCGGTTTTTAATTTTTATCGCCCAGGGTTTATAAAACCGGCCAGTCACACAGGACAAGCGGGGCTAACCATGCCAGAGCTGCAAATTGTTAATGCCACTACAGTGCCTGGTTATTTTAACTTTTTGAGTTTTTTTATTAACGGTGAAATGGCCAATGAAACCTATATTAAAAAGTATGCCGAGTTTATAGAAACCGATCTGCTAAGCCTAGATCCACAACAGGCTGGAGTTAGTTTCCTTGCCGACTATGCCAATGAGATTGCCCTAGCCCACGATGCCAACGGATTAATCAATCATTTAGAAACCCTGTTAGTGTCGGGCGCCCTTAGTGATGTTTCCCGAGCACGGATTCTCAACGCGATTAATTCGCTGCCACTAGAAAGTAAAACCAAAAGAGTCAGAACAGCCGTGTTAATGGTGATGACGACTCCAGAATTTTTGGTGCAACTTTAACAGCCCGGTTTAGCAAAGGAGAAACCCCATGAAAATGAATCGCAGACAGTTTTTAAAAAATTCAGGTGTTCTGGCTACCACTGGCAGTGTCACAAGTTTAGGTGCGTTAAGCAGTACGCTGGCCAGTTTTAGCGCCATGGCAGCCCCCCAAGATGACTACAAGGCTTTGGTATGCGTGTTTCTTCATGGGGGCATGGACAACCATGATACTGTCCTGCCATACGATCAAGCTTCTTATGTCAGCTATGCCAGCATACGCAGTTCCCTAATCAGCCAATACAAGGGAGGCAGGGATAGAAACAAACTCCTCCCCCTTAGCCCAGATAACGCGGCCATGTTCGGCAACCGCGCCTTTGCCCTGCCTCCCGAACTGCCGGGAATATCAAACTTATTCCAGCAGGGAAATGGCGCCATCATTACCAATGTGGGACCACTGATCAATCCAGCCACGAAGACACAATTTGAACAAGAGTCAGTGCCACTGCCCAGCCGTTTATTCTCCCACAACGACCAGCAAGCCACCTGGTTATCCAGCTCTCCTGAAGGCGCGGTTTATGGGTGGGGCGGCGCTTTTGCCGATGCCGCCATTAAAGGGGGTTATAATACTAAATCGGAATTCAGCGTGATCACCACAGGGGGAAATGATTTATTCCTAACTGGTAAACAGGCTATTCCCTATCAAATAAACGCAGGAAAACCTCAGCAAATTAACGCATTAGGCGATGCCGATGAAAAGCAGGCCCTTTATAACGCCTTACAAGGCCATTTTTCTGCCGCCAATTTTAATGAAAATAATTTAGCGCAAAAAGATATGGCCAGCGCCCTAGCAAAATCCTCTGCCACCAATAGCAGTTATAACCAAGCGTTGGCTGGCATCACACCATTAACCACTCAATTCCAAGACAATTACTTGGCCGAGCAATTGAAGGGGGTTGCCCGAACCATCGCCATAAAAGAAGGCTTAGGAGTAAAGCGTCAGGTCTTTATTGTGAGTATGGGCGGATTTGATACCCACTCAGAACAGGCAAAAAATTTACCCCAACTGCATGCGGCACTGGACAGTGCGATCACTGCATTTTATACCAGTATGCAAGAGCAAAACCTGAGCGATAAAGTTACCTTATTTACCGCATCCGACTTTGGCCGCACACTATCGGCTAACAGCGATGGCACCGATCACGGTTGGGGTGGACACCATTTTATAATTGGTGATGCGGTTAAGGGCCGTAATATTTACGGTACTATGCCCCCTTCTGAATTAGGCCACGCTCAAGATGCTGGCAATGGCCGATTAATTCCCACCACCTCCATAGAACAAATGGCTGAGCCTCTAGGGCGTTGGTTTGGTTTAAGCGATGACGAGTTAGCTCAAGCTCTACCCAACTTGAATAATTTTTCTTCTCGACTGGATTTTATTTAGCCCTTTATTTAATAGCTAAATAAAAAATGGCAGATTCAACCAAGTGGATCGTCTGCCATTTTAACGCTTTAAGAAATACAGATTTTTATTCAATGGTTAGGAAAATTTATTAACTATATGTTAGCCATATTCATCGAAAGTGAACACTGACATTTCAAGTTATTATTTCAATACCGTCATAAAAATCTGATTACACTAACCAAAAAGTCTTACCCTACTGCTATTAGATAGGCTTTGTGTCCATTAACTCTGTTTAATGTTCACATACACTGCACGAAATATTAAACATAAAAAAATAGAACAATATGTCCGTTTAAAATAATCTCTATTTGTAAGGCGCCTCTATTAATTGATTACTTTTTCTGCGTGATCTCAAGCGTACAGAGGCAAGGCTTGCGGTGAAGTAAAATGGTGCTTCAATTTTCAAACAATACAACGCCGACAATGTGTGTTTTCCGCGCCCTCGGCAATTACTCCCTGCATTACCCCACTTACCCACGTCCATCTGGGCATTCGCGGCTTTACGCCTAGTTCAAACTAGGCGTCGCCTAAAGCACCTATCCTTGATGGTCTTCCTTGAAAGGCAATAAGCTTATATTCTAAAAGCATCACCATACAATTATTTGCCCCCAGCTAGAATGACCTTAACACCACCTTAAGGTGATTATCTCTACACTGTTCCTGATAAAAAATGCGTTATTCAAAATACCTATCAAGGAGTGAAGCCATGAACACTGGATTTAAAGCCATATTGAGCATCCATGATGATACTAAGCTCATACCCTGCCACGGTCCAATCTTCGCGCTGTTTATAAGGCGCCTCAAGCTGCATTATTTCAGTCAATACATGCTTAATGGCATTAATTTAATTAGAGGCATCCTTACTTTATTAATTATTTTTTTTATATTTCCATATAGTCATGCTGAAGAGGTCGTTTTTAAACACAAACACCACAATTTATCAGGCCATTACCTTGAAGCGACTAACGGCAAGCCAGCTAAAGCGGTATTACTGTTTGTTCATGGTGATGGTGCCATGCCTTATGACGCCCAAGGGTACTACAATATTATCTGGCAGCCACTAAGGGAAAAAGGCTATGCCATTTTTAGCTGGGACAAACCCAACGTGGGTAATTCCAGTGGCAATTGGCTTATGCAATCCATGCGTGATCGTCAGTCAGAGGTACTTTCTGCTGTGGATTTCGTTCAAAATAAATATCATTTTACGGCTAAAAACACCGGGTTATTTGGCTTTAGTCAAGCAGGGTGGGTAATCCCAGCTCTGGCCAGTAAGCCCTCAAAAATTGGTTTTACGATTGGTGTAGGGTTTGCGACAAACTGGATTGAACAAGGTCGTTATCATACAAAAACAAAACACAAAATTGCCAGTAAGAACAAGCAGCAAGTTACCTTAGAATTAGACGCTTACAGCAAGGGTATTTCATTTTTAAAAAAGACTCCGACTTATGACGAATATCTAGCCTTTACTAAAGATACTGCCATGGAAAAAGATCGTTTTGATTTTATCTTAAATAACTTCACAGCTGATGCCGCGGACGATTATTCAAAAATAAAAGTGCCTAGTTTATTTTTATGGGGAGCAAATGATCTAAACGTAAATGCCCAGCAGGAGTTTACATGGTGGCAAACTCAAAATAATCCATTCATCACGACAAGGTTAATCCCAAATGCCAGCCATGCCATGTTAAATTCAGCATCATTTGATAGCCAAAGCATAAGTTTTTTACAATGGATAAAACTTATGTGGCTAGAACAAGATGCTTTGGCAAAAGATTTTTTACCCACTGTCGTGATGTGGTTAGAGCAAACTGAATAAACAGATCATTACCTTCAGGAAAAATGCACCTGCCATTGTAGCAATTAAACACACCCCGAAAAAAGACGCCTAATACTAAAAACGTTAAAGGTGCTAGCCCTGCTATTAATTAATCACAGAGCTTAAGTAATTCAACTTAAGCTCACCTTAAGATGACTCTCATTACACTGCTTCTTACAAAAGCACTTTATTCAAAGTGCTTAACAAGGAGTTAATCTATGAACACTAGAGCAATACCTGTACTGGTTTTATCGGCCATGTGCAGCGCTAATGGCTACTGTGAAGAGGCAAGCCTGTCCCTAGGGGCATTCGTTACCAATAAATCCTCTGTCTATGAAGGTGGGGGAAATAAAAACTCACCGTATCCTTTCGTTGACGGCTACTGGGGGCCTTTTTTCATTTCCAACGGTCAGCTCGGAAGTTTTATTGCAGGCAATGATCATTGGGGATTCGCTTTGGCAGCTGGCTTAGCCAATCTTGAAGACAAGTCTCGTGGTCACAGCAAACAACTGGCGGGAATGCATAAGCTTGAAGATGTCTTTGTGGGGAGCGTACAAGCCTTTATTGAAACCCATTACGGCCAACTTTCAGCCAGTTATGAAAAAGACATCAGTCATCAACATAACGGCTACTCTGCCAATGTCGGTTACCGTTATTCTTTAGAAGTGGGGCACTGGCTTATTGAACCAGCATTCAGTGCAACCTGGATAAACGAAAGCATCAGTGAATACTACTACGGCGTTCAGCACAATGAAGTGACAAGTAATCGAGCGGCGTATCAGCCCGGTTCTGCCAGTTACCTTAAAACAGAATTAAATTTGGTTTATTTTTTCAATCGATATCATGCCGTGGCGTTAGGAGTCTCTTATAGCCAGCTATCAAATGAAATTACTGACAGTCCCATTGTTAACCACACCAGTACCAGCAGTGCCCTAGTGGGCTATGTATATTCCTTTTAACAAAAACTAAATTCACTTCACTATTTAAAATAAAAGCGGGCAAATGCCCGCTTTTATTTTAACGCTTTAGACTCAATTCAAATCGGTCGTCTCCACTTTCATCAACAAGATTAATTAAGGTCGCCGGCTGAGTGCTCATGTCAAACCGATAGTGAGATATGCCACCTTCTGAACGGGTGACCTTTATGGTCTGTACCTTGGCCTCCTGTATCTTGGCCTGTTGTAAATTCAGCTGCGGCACTTGGGTTTTAGCCAAGTGGCCAGTGACTAATTCTGCGGATAATTCATAAAACAACGATTCATCTTCTGCATCAGGATCAAACACTCGCACAGAACGCGTATTGGTTTGTGATAATAGTTTGGGAAGCGTTAATGACAAAGCCGTCATGGTCATATCAAACTGAGTAGGGTCAATAAAAGAAGCATGGCTTTCTAGGGCCTTTAAACGCTTTATTTTATTCATTAGCTCAGGCCAACCTAACTGCAGGGCCATATTTTTATTCGCTGCTTGATTCCAAATTTTCGTTAACGCATCCAGCATTTCACCCTCTAGTTCAAACCATTTAAAGCTATGCTTCATAAGCCCCCTGCTGGCCGGTACTAAAGAAGACACTAATAAGTATTGATCAAATAAGGTCACATAGTCACCCTGGGTAATTCCATGGGACTCATCATATTGCTCAACATTACGCGTAAGAATCATCGTCTCTCCCCAAAACGATGGCACTCGCATGTCCAGAATTTCCGTTACTTGAACTCCTGAACCCAAAGCACGTGTGGCGACACGGCTATAACCCACATCCTCACCAGCATAGTTAACCTTGTACAACAATTCTTGATCTACCGATTGCGGCGCTCTTGGGGGGTTAGCAGGCACCCCTTGATTTATTTCCAACGCAAATAAGCCCGAGACCCAAAGAAAAGGCGTTAATAACAAAACATCTTTTAACCTGGCCCGCTTTAATGGAAATATTTTCAGCATGATTTTTTTCCGATCGTCATTGGGTTAGTGGCGCTAGAATGATTTGAATTTTGCTCATTTTCAGGGGACCCAAACTGGGCTATGTCATGGCCGATGGCAATTAAAATCGGAATTAAAATTAAGGTAATCAGCGTGGCGAATAACTCACCAAAGGCTAAAGAAATGGCAGCAGGAATTAAATATTGTGCCTGTTCCGACGTTTCCAACATTAAAGGAGTCAGTCCTGCCACCGTGGTGGTGGTGGTAAGAAATATCGCTTTAAAGCGCCCTAGACCTGCTTCATGTAACCCTTGATGTACGCTAGCGCCTTCTGCTCTTACTTGGTTATAGCGCGTCATCATAACCAAAGAATCATTCACCACTACCCCCGCCAAAGCCAACATGCCAAAAAATGACAACAGGCTCAGTGGCACATTCATGACCATATGGCCAATGGCGGCCCCTACAAACCCAAATGGAATCACCGCCATAATAATAAATGGCTGGGTATAAGATTTAAGCGGTATTGCCAACAACACATAGATTAAAATGCAGGTAAAAATCAGCGCTTGAATGAGGTTATCTTTAATGCTGAAAATTTCTTCCAATTCACCGGCTTCTTTTATTTCCACTTCAGGGAAACGCGCTTTTAAGCTGGTGATCACACCGTCAAATAATTCTTGGCCTAATTCAGAAGGGGACAATATTTTTTTGTCTAACTTGGCATAAACCGTATTCACCCTTTGGTTATTGCGGCGGGCCACATAATCGGTCACGTAAGAGGATTCCATGTGCGCCACAGCGGTAATAGGAAACCACTGTCCTTGATCATTCATCACCCTTAGGTCCAATAAATCAGATAAAGAATCACGTGACTGCTTTCGATCTAGCACCATCACTTTGACTTCATCCGTACCACGTTGAACTCGCTGCGCTTCAATTCCACCAAAGCGACCCCCTACCTGCGCCGCCAGTCTTTCATCACTAAAACCGAGGTGACGCGCTTCTGATTTTAATCGAAAGCGAAGTTGCGGCTGACCCGGTTTTAAATCTTGACGAATGTTACTGGTGCCTTCAACACTGCGCAGATGCTCTATCAGTAAACTACTGACCTCTCGCAGTGAAGCCTCATTTTTACTGAACACCTGTAACGCAAAGCCACCACCGGTTTCTTCAGAGGCATTAACGTTCAGCTCCACAGCCCCTTCCACTTCACCTACTTCTGCCCGCCATTGATTGGCTATGTGCTTGGCCGATAAAGTTTGGCGATCTTTCGGTGGTGTTAATTCCGCATAAATTTCCACAGACGAAGCATCATTTATCACCGTTAACATATGCCGAATAGGTAACTCTTTAAGCTGATGCGTTTGCTGCCATTTGAGATTTAGTTTGTTAGCAACCTGTTCAAGTCGCTGAACATTATCGGCTGTCAAAGCCAAAGGGGCGCGGGCATCCATTTTTATATTCACCGACACCATTTGCCCTGGTATATCTGGGAAAAATACAGTTCGAATGCTGCCATTGCCAATTAGCCCGATGCCCAAAATGGCGATGGTAAAAAATAAAGTCAGTGCCGCATAACGCTGCTTTAAAGCAAACGCCAAAACCGGGCCATAAATGCGAAACTTAAATGCGTCTAACCCCCGTTGCGCCATTGACTGAAACCAATGACCTAAACGTGTTAACAGCAATACAGGGGACCATTTTGAAACCCCATCGCCATTAGCCGTTGGTGAGCGCTCTAAAGATAAGGCCGCTAAATGGGAAGGCAAAATAAATTTACTTTCCAGCAAAGAAAAGATAAGCGTTAAAATAACCACGCCGGCAAAACTGCCCAAAATTTTTCCCATGGAATTATCGATCAAAAGCATGGGAAAGAATGCCGCTATGGTGGTTAACACACCGTAAATCGTGGCCGTTGCCACTTTTTTAACCCCTTGTTCGGTGCCAATAATGGGGTCAGTGGTTTTACTACGCTCTTCAAATACGCTTTCACCCACCACCACCGCATCGTCCACTAAAATTCCCAATGCGATGATCAAACCAAAGGTGGTTATGTCATTTAGTGAATACCCTACCCAGTTTGATCCCATGACCGCTAGCGCGCCAGCAATGGAGATGGGAATGCCCATGGCCACCCAGAAGGCCAGTTTGATGTTTAAAAACAAAGACAACAATACAAACACCAATAGCAAACCTTGCACCGCATTGTCTTTCAATAAACTCAAGCGCTCAGATATGTAATGACTACTATCTCCCCAGGAAACCAAATGCACATCACTGGGCAAGGTGACCCGTTGTTCCGCCAGCGATTGCTTAACCGCTTTTGCAATATTCAGTAAATTTTCATGACGACCAATTAAAATTTCCATACCTATGCCCGGCTGACCATTGAAGCGAACAATCGAATCATCTTCTTCGTAACCATCCACCACCTTAGCGATATCCTTCAGGGTTAATTCGCCGCCATTATTCAGAGATTTAATATGAATATTTTCAAAATCTAATCGCTGATAACGCTCGTTGTCGGCCCGTAAAGAAATATTTCCGCCGCGGGTGTCTAGGCTTCCCGCTTGGTAAGACAAGGAAGACTGTTGAATTTTTGCCACGATATCTTGAGCCGTTAACTGATAGGCCAGTAGTTTTTCAGGGTTTAATTCCACCCTAATTTCGGGCTGGCGCTTACCCCAGGTTTTCAGCTTCGACACCTCAGGCAAGGCCAATAATCGTTCACGCACCGAAGATGCGACCTTTTGCAGTGTGGTTGTGTCTACGTCTCCATAAAGTTGTACGATCATGGCAGCCAGATCAAAATCATTACGCGCCACCACGGGTTTTTCAGCGCTAACAGGCAAACCAAAAATAGCATCAAGGCGCGCTCGTAAATCTTCTGACAATCGCTCCAGCTGATAGCCCTCTTGCTTTTGAATACTCACCACAGACAAACCTTCGCTGGAAAACGAAGTGACTTTTTTAATGCCCGCCAAGCCTTCAATGGATTTTTCTATGCGACGAGTGACTTGTTGATCCACCTGATCAACATGAGCATTGGCGTACAGGGTGGTCACTTCTAACGTGTCGGCGGGTAACTTGGGAAAACCTTCCACACGAATAGACGACACCGTGAGCCAACCGGCCATCACCACCAAGACCATCATTAAATTGGCCGCGACAGGGTTTCGAATAAACCATCCCGTTAATGCATGCATGATTAACCCTCCTTACGTTTAATGGGCTGCACTGGCTTGCCCTGTAAATAAAATGCCAATGGGGTGGTGGCGATTCGCCAAATAGTGGCGGCTTGGTTTTTTGTATTGATGCCTCCTTCAGCTTGATTCGTAACAACGTGGGCGTTATCCGGTGGGGAAATCAAAACTTGCTCACCGACATGGGTAATCTGTTTGGGGGTAAAGGATCGCAAGGTATTTTGGGCATCAATAAACCAAACCAAACCTTCGCGGGTTAACGCAGCTTCAGGCACACTTAAACAATGGGGCTGAATTTTTCCTGCAATTTTAACCCGCACAAATTTTCCCGGAATGGCAGCTGCCAAGTGTTTGGTGTTTACCTCTAAAAACAACTTATGCTGACGGGTTTCACTGTCTACTCGGTGGCCGCCGCGGGCGATTTTGGCCTTACCCAGATACTGCTCGTTAGTGGTGTAAAGAGGCACAGTTTGGCCCTGCCAATGCTCAGGCAGATTTGCCCACTGCTGATCATTGAGTGATACCGATAACTGCAGGTGCTGGTCGTCCATCAAGCGCACTATGGGGTCACCTGCAAATACCAACTGCCCCAAGCCCACAAAACGCTCTGTCACCACGCCGCTGAAAGGCGTTTGAACCTGGGTATAAGACAGATTACGTTGGGCCACTTTAAGCTGGCGCTCAGACGCTTTCACATTTTGTTTGGCCAATATTAACTGCGGCTCAAATAACGCTAAGTCTGAAGGGGCTTGATTGATTCCAGATTGCAGCCAATCTTTCTTAGCCAAGGCCGTCTTTTCCTGAGCCTGTCTTAATTGCAAGCGAGATTGCGCCAACACCCATTCAGCAGAGGTTAATTCAGCTTGGTATTGGCTGTCTTCAATGCTCATTAGCCTGGTGTTTTTAACCAGTGCCGCGCCCGCTTCAAAGCTTGGCGAGAGCTTAACCACCTCACCATTGACTTGCGCTTTAATGGTCACATCCCATCGGGGCGCCAGCTCACCATAGAGTGACAATTCACTGCGATGCTCACCCGCAGTCACCTCTATATAGCTGACTCTAGGCAAAGCAGGGGCAATGCCCACACCCACCGAGTTCGCCTCTAGCGGCTCGTCTATTACTATTAACACTAGT
>OJDR01000074.1_pt1 | contig 43141 bp, 36 predicted proteins | sample 1593081 | NCBI WGS metagenome assembly OJDR01 (sample SAMN05416873, study PRJEB24817) | seawater metagenome | isolation source: Sea water | place: Canada:Atlantic | collected 2013-11
GAATGCCGGCCTGTCACGCCGGAGGTCGCGAGTTCGAGTCTCGTCCAGTCCGCCACTTCGTTTAAAATCCCCCTTTGTAATATATCTGTAATATTTTTCATCTATTCTTTTCCTGTACCAGTTAGTTTTAACAATTAAATAATATCTATTAAGGATTTTGCATAATGAATGATTACGAAGAAGAATTGTTGGTTGAATACGATGATGATGACGTAGATGATGGGTATGAGCTTTAGCCTTTCTTGTTAGTGGCTTCTTTTTCCCTAGGAAAAAGAGTTATGTGTCCTGCCTATTAATATTCTGTTTCGCTTTTAAGATTTCCTCCCTATATTTCCCTGGTGATTGATCTGTCCAGCGTTTAAAAGCCCTTTGAAACGCAGTGGGAGATGAAAATCCCAGAAGGTAGGCAATTTCACCAATGGCTAAATGTGTGTCCTTCATATAGCTTTCGGCCAAAGACTTTCGGGTTTCATTGAGCAGTGTTTGAAAATTGGTGTTTTGTTCTTGCAGTTTGCGCCTGAGTGTCCATGGCGGCATGCCTAAGCTATCGGCTACTTCATCAATACTGGGTGTTTGCCCCTCTAGCAATGGGCTGATTTCATCCATGACTTTTTCATGAAGCGTTCTATTGCGAGTCACTTGGGCTAAACGCTCATCACATATATTTTTTAAATTTAAAAATGCATTTTTATCATGTTGAATCAGTGGCCAATTAAGGGCTTCCTCTTTAATGATAAGCGCGTTGCGTTTTTGTCCAAATAATACAGGGCATTGAAAACACTCTTCGTAGGCGCTTGCATAAGGTGGTGCTTCAAATTCTATTTCAACTTGCTTAAGTAGGCCGCTTCGACCGCTTAACCATTCCAGTATCTTGAATTGAGATGATAAAACGGAGTCCACAACAAAGTAATTGAACTCGTTGTAAGGGCTAATGGAATAAAAGCTGGCAACACCTAAATTATCTTCCTGGTAGAAACTAGAATGCCCTCGGCTATTGGTGCCGGATAGCCGTTCATAGTGAGCCATCACTTTACAGGCAGCTTCAATATCTTTTGCTGTCATGGCTAGAAACCCCACCAACCCCAGAAATCCAACCTTTACACGCTTACCCATTTCTAGGCCCAAATCAGCTCGCTGAATTTGCTCGATAGCTCCATGACCTAAACGCATAAACCTGGGGATACTGATGCGCCCTTCAGGTTGAGATAGTTTTGCCTCAGATAAGCTGAATTGTTTTGCTAGCGTTACAGGGTCCCCCCCTAGGATTTTCAAGGTATCTAGAAGGCCGCGAGCGTGGCTTATGGAATTATCGCCAAGTTTCATTTGTTTTACTTAGTCAGAAAATTGTTCACATGGGGTATTGGCGGATCATAGCAGGGAAACTATGGTGTTATCCAGCTTTACATGCTCGCTGCTCCATAGCGCGATTGGTCCCAGTAATAATAAAAATATTTAAGATAGAGAGTGTATTTATGAGTCAGTATCAACATTTATTAGAGCCATTGGATTTAGGTTTCACGAAAGCCCGTAGCCGTGTATTGATGGGCTCAATGCATACCGGTTTAGAAGAGCGAAAAGGTGGTTGGGAGCGCCAAGCTGAGTATTTCAAGCAGCGTGCTGAAGGCGGTGTGGGTATTATCGTCAGTGGTGGAATAGGCCCAAATGAAGAAGGTGTGGGCGTTCAAGGCGGAGCGATTTTAGTAGATGACGAAGGTGTGCAAAAGCACAAGATTGTCACCGATGCCGTTCATGAGGTAGAGGGAGCGCTAATATGCATGCAGATCCTGCATACTGGTCGATATGCCTATAACAATAAGGCAGTGTCAGCTTCAGCAGTAAAATCCCCTATTCACCCTTTCCCTCCTAAAGAGCTAGATGCCCAAGGTATAGAAAAGCAAATTCAAGATTTTGTGACTTGCGCAGCGCTTGCTCAAAAAGCAGGCTATGACGGCGTTGAAATAATGGGGTCTGAAGGATATTTCATTAACCAGTTTATTGTAAAGCATACGAATAAGCGTACCGATGAGTGGGGTGGCTCTTATGAAAATAGAATTCGTTTGGCCATTGATATTGTGCGCCGTACTCGTGAAGAAGTGGGCGAAAAATTCATTATTATTTATCGTCTTTCAATGTTGGATTTAATTGAAGATGGCAGTACTTGGGAAGAAATTGTTCATCTTGGTAAAGAGATTGAAAAAGCCGGTGCCACCATTATAAATACCGGCATTGGTTGGCATGAGGCCCGTGTGCCGACTATTGCGACCAGTGTTCCCCGTGCGGCATTTGTTGAAGTAACGGCGCGTATGAAGAAAGAGCTTTCGTTACCGCTTATTACCACCAATCGAATTAATACCCCTGAGGTGGCCAACTCAATTATTGCCGAAGGGCAGGCAGACATGGTTTCCATGGCTCGCCCTATGCTTGCTGATGCCTATTTTGTTAAGAAGGCCAGTGAAGGTCGCGGCGATGAAATTAATACCTGTATTGGGTGTAATCAGGCTTGTTTAGATCATGTGTTCTCTGGTGGGGAAATTTCCTGTCTTGTTAACCCGTATGCTTGTAACGAAACGCTTATTATAAACCAGCCGTTAACGGCAAAGAAAAAAATTGCTGTTGTGGGCGCTGGTCCTGCAGGGTTGGCAGCAGCCACCACTGCCAGTGAGCGTGGTCACGATGTCACTTTATTTGATGGGGCCGGAGAGATTGGTGGTCAGTTTAATATTGCTAAGCAAGTGCCTGGTAAAGAGGAGTTTTTTGAAACTATTCGCTACTTTGGAAAAATGATTGAAAAAACCGGTGTTAAGCTTCAGCTAAATACCAAGGTAGCTGCCCAGGATTTAATAAAGGCCGGTTTTGATGAGGTGTTTTTGGCCACGGGCATTGTGCCTCGTACCCCTGAGATTGAAGGCATTGATCACCCAATGGTCATGAATTATCTAGATGTTCTAAAGCATAAAAAAGCTGTGGGCCAGCGTGTGGCAGTCATTGGTGCGGGGGGCATTGGGTTTGATGTGTCTGAATATCTCGTGCATGGTAAAACAAGCCCAAGTCTTGATAAGCACCAATTTATGAAAGAATGGGGAGTGGATTTATCGGTCACCAGTGCTGGCGGTTTAGCAAAAGAGGCTGTCGTTGAACCTGCTGCAAGGGAGGTTTTTTTACTGCAGCGCAAAAAATCTAAAGTAGGGGCTGGCCTTGGCAAAACCACTGGCTGGATCCACAGAACCACTCTTAAGCACAAGGGTGTTCAAATGATAAATAAGACTCAGTATGTGAAAATAGATGATCAAGGTTTCCATGTGGAGATTAATGGTGAGGCAAAAATACTTGAAGTGGACAATGTCATTGTTTGTGCAGGCCAAGACCCACAGCGCGAGTTGCAAGAAGAATTGGTTGGTGCTGGCATGAATGTTCACTTAATTGGTGGTGCTGATAAAGCCGCTGAATTAGATGCTAAGCGTGCCATTAAACAAGGAACAGAATTAGCGGCGACCATTTAATCGCGGTTTTATTTTTCCTGTCATTTTAAAGCCCGTGCATTGATTAGTGCATGGGCTTTTTTGTGTTTAGAGCAAAGGGATGCGTGATTTAAATTAAATATTAAATGATAATTGGTGTTCCAAGCACCTAGGTTGAATATGAAATTTAAACAGGTCCCAATTGAACGATTTGATCATTCCATTTTAATTCAGCACGGCGTTAGAGTTGATATTAAGCGTGATGATCTGCTTCACCCCGTGGTGAGTGGTAATAAATTATATAAGCTTCATTACAATTTAGAGGCGTTTGTGAGTGGCGATTATAAAACCCTGGTTACATTTGGCGGTGCTTACAGTAACCATTTGCACGCATTGGCTTATGCAGGCAATGAGTTAGATGTACTCACTGTGGGCATTATTAGAGGGGAGCAGTTGCTGCCTTTAAACCCTACACTAAAGGACTGTGTGAATTGGGGAATGGTTTTGGAACCTGTTTCGCGAGATGTATATCGTCAAAAAGAGCGGGCCGATGAAGTTAAGGGGATTCTGTCCAATTATGATAAACCTTTTTTAGTACCGGAAGGCGGTGGCAACGCGCTAGGCGTAAAAGGCGCTTCATTAATGCTCGCTTCAGTAAATCAAGCCGATTACGATTTTATTGTTGTGGCAAGCGGCACAGGAGCTACTGTGGCAGGGATAATATATGCAAGTGTACCATCGGTTGAGGTGATAGGGGTGGCGACACTTAAAGGGGCTAGCTGGATGGCCCAAGAGGTTCGCGATCATCTTCTATCTTTGAGTTGTCATAAAACCAACTGGAGAATTAATTGTGATTATCATTTTGGTGGTTATGGTAAAAAGAATGCCGAGCTTGATGAGTTTGTTTGTAAAATAGGTAATGAAAACGGTTTATTGATTGAGTCAATATATACAGGTAAGGCTTTATACGCTTTGTTAGATTTGGTAAATAAAGGGGAAATTGAAAATGGCAGTCGAGTGTTATTTATCCATACAGGCGGCATGCAGGGCGCTAGGAAATAAAAGAAAAGGGAGCTTAGAGCTCCCTTTTTTATGCCACGTCAGTTTCGGCTTCAACTGTGGGTTCGTGGCTTCGCTTACTGCGATATTGAGCAGGACTCATGCCTACGTACTTAATAAAAATACGATCAAGCGTGCGGCGTCCTGAGAACCCAATTTTCATGGCAATTTGTTCAATACTTTGTTTGTTATCAAACAACATGCCTTTGGCTTCTTCGATTCGAGAGTGCGTCAGTATAGATTTAAGTGACGTTCCTTCTTGTTGTAGGTGACGATTTAAAGTGCGAGAGCTAATATGAAATAGCTCGGCAACTTCCCTTTGCGTGGCACTGAATTCAATTCGATTTTGCAGCAATGCTTGGCGAATGCGATCGCTCAACAAGGCTCTATTATTGATTTTTTCTGCCAGGTTTTTTACTTCAGTTTTTATCATATTCATAATATGTGGGTTTGCCTGATGAAGTTGCTTGTCAAGCCAGAAAGCAGGGAATACTGCTGAAACTTCCTGACAGTTAAACCGCACTGGGGTATGTAGCCAACGAGCGTAGGAGGCTTCATAACTTGGCGCTTTGAACGGGAGTAAAAGTTGGGTGAGTTTGAATTCACGACCGCAAATTTGTCTTAGCCATTGGCAGGTAATGGTTAAAATCAGATCGATACGAATCTGATTGTCATCATTTAATTCCTGAGTAATAGGGAACGAAATTTTGACGCTTCCATCGCCTTTGCGACTAAAAATTGGCGGAGCTTCATCACTGAACAGGACGTAGTATCGGTTTAAGTACACCAGGGCTTCACTGAGTGTGGAGCAGCATAGAAGCAAGTGCTGTAACAAATTATACGAGCGAGCTTCAAGGCTTGCGCCAGCGGATAGGCCAATATCGCTTTTTCCTGACAGGCCAGCCAATAGATTGAAGAGTTCATCAACCTTGGCTGCAGGAATGCGGTTATCAGGATCGGCTAACACTCGGGCATCAATTTGTGCCTCAGCGATAGCAGACTTCGTGTCAAATCCCATGGATTTAACATGGCTGATAATTGGGTTAATCAGTGATACAGAAATGCAGTCGGATGTCACCGTACTGATCCTTACTTGTTATTTTTATTGTTGGATCTTTGTCCTAATATTTATAATTGCACATAATGTGCCACCTGTTAAGTTGAATGAAGGTGGCAGGTACTGCCTAGCTTGCTTAGCAAATGAGAGTACGAAACTTAGGGTGGGGTAAAGCTTGGGTGTTACCTGTAGTAGCTGATTGGTAACACCTATGTGTAGAAAGCACTTAGCTTATATTAGTAGTGAATTTCCATGCTGGTGGTAAAGCCTTCTAATGTGGCCTTGGGAAAGTCCACCGCGTTTAAGGTGGTGATGGAATATTCAGCTCGAAGGGCTAGCCATTTATAGGGCTTGGCCATGATTCCATAGCCGTACCAAAAGTCTACCGCATAGTGGGTTTTGCCATCTTCTTCTAAGGCTCTGCAAAAACCGTTATGACCACAAGGGTTGTAATTGGAAATAATGCTGGTGTCGCCAGAGGGCAGGGCATTGCCCTCTGCATCTACCGTAGCGTACTCAGCTTCACTGGCCCCATAAATTCCCACCATGCTGGTGTTTGCTTGCCAGCCTAAGAAGCTGGCTCGAGCGAAAACTTGAATCCAATCATTAACACGTTTTTTAAATTTAAGGCCGGCAGATAAGCCCAGTGTGTGTAAATTACTGATACCTTGATAGGAGCCGCCCCCTGAACTGCTGGCCGTGCCAAAACCAATGTTTTCAAATTGTGCTGAGTCATTGCTTTCATCTGAATCGGTCAAGTCGGGTGCAATTAATTTTGGGTCGTCATAATAGGATTTACCAAAATCAATTAGGCTCCATTCTAAATCAATGCCATCTGTTATGGTGGCTCCCCAGTCAAGGCGTAGACCACTGTCTTGGTTATCAAAAGATTCTGAGCTGTTAAATGCTGCGCCCACACCCACATAGCCGCCTTCACTATGGCAGGGAGAAATCAAAAAGAATGTAAAAATGAAGGCTGTAGCGTATCGCATTTTTTTCTCTGTTTATTATTATTGCCAGCATTCTATCTACCTAGGGACTTCCTGTCATGGTGATTTCAGTTAATTAACGAAAAGTAAATAGATTTAGTTTTTTAATAGAACCATGGTTTTAAAAAGTGAGTTTTATTTGATTAAAGTAAAACTCATTTAATAAAGTAGAAAGGGCGTAGTGTGGGGTCGTCAAATTTCTTTGAATTGCTTGAAGCCTATTTCTAATAAATTTTCTGTAAGTGAGGGGCCTAAGGTCTGTGTGCTATAAAAAGTAGAGTCTATACAATGAGTAGTAGAGGCATGTTCAGTTAAAATGTGTTCAGTACGCTTTGCTATGGCGCTTCCTGAGTCGACAAAATGTAACCCTGTGTTAAGAGCTAATAAATCTTGCATTAATAATGGGAAGTGAGTGCAGCCTAAAACCACTTGATCACATTGGTTATCAATGAATGGTTGAATAATTTTTTTCAGCTTGTGTGGGTCAATATGAGAGCCTGCCAGTTTTTTCTCTGCAATATCTACTAATTCAGTGCTGCCTACTCGGGTAACAGTGCAATCACTGGCAAACTCTTTAATGAGGTTGTCCATATATATACGAGAGATGGTTCCAGGGGTGGCAAGTAATCCAATTTTTTTATTTTCACTAAGAAGACTGGCTGTTTTTATGGCAGGTATCACACCTATTATGGGGATTGAAAGTTGGCGGCGTAAAGTGGGGAGCGCCAACGTGCTGGCAGTGTTGCAAGCAATAATAATGACATCAGGCTTTATGTTGTGTTCAAGGTTTGTGATTAATTTATCTATGCGTTTAATGAGCCAATTCTCTTCTTTTTCACCATATGGGTAGGCGGCATAATCTGCAACATAGTGTATGTCTAGTGGATGAGGCAATTGTTTGATGTGTTGAAGAATGCTGACCCCGCCAATGCCGGAGTCAAAAATTAAAATGGATGACACATTTATACCCAAAATTAATAAGGCCTAATATTGGGCCTTATTATTGTTTAATTAAATTTGTTTAATGGCTAGGGAGCTTCAATGAGATCTTGAGGTGATTCAGTTTGAGTGTCTGCCTCTATTGCTGAGGTATTGTCCTCTGCAATTTTCAAAGTGACCTCTTTAGAAGAGGGGGTTTCAGCTTCAATAGTTGAAGTGGCTTGTATTTCCCCTTCAGAGTTTGTACTTTCTGCCACGTCATTGCTTGTTTGTATTTCCTCTTTTACTGCTTCAGAGGGAGCTTGCGTTTCAGTCGCTACAGTCTCATCAATGGCTGTTTTCTTAGTAGCTTCTGTTTGATCCTGAGGCGCAATTGTAGGTTCTTGAGAAACTTCACTTTTTAAGGGAGTTGCAGGTGAGTTTTCTGTTACTTGATCAATAGCGGTTTCGGGTTTGGTTTCTTTGTTAGAATCCTTATCCATAGGCAAAATTTTCGATGAATCTTTTAGTTCTGTTTCATTAATTTTAGGTTCTTCAATAATAGATGCTTGTGTAGCGGTATTTAATTGGCTTTGAAGATTGTTTAGCTTGGCTTGCAGCTCAGCTTTTTCCTTTTCCCATTGCCCTTGTTGCTTAAAAGATTGAGCCTGTTTGTTAATGGTTTCAGCTGCTTGCGCTAACGCAATAGACTGATTATCTAGTGGTAGGTAGCTTACATCTTCGTGCTTTAGGGCGTGACCGATTCGGGCAATTAGCTTTTCAATAAACAGCACATGTTGCTCAGCTCCTTCATTGGTTAATTTTAATAAAGGCTTAGCAGCGCTGGCGACATTTTGGGCATGTTGGCATAAACGCACAGTGTCTTGTGTTTTTAGATTGATGTCTTGGCGTTTTTTAGGGTTGGCCTCTATAAAGGCTTGTAATCGCTCGACTGCAACACTAGCTTGTTCAAAGGAGACTGCGGCGTGATCTTCTGCATCGGCATCTTCTGCTTTTTCAAGGGCTATTTCAGCTTGGCTTAAGTAGGTTTTTTTAAGGACATTGATTTCAAGAATTGCAATTTCGGCTAATACATCAGCTTGCTCTTTTAAAGCTTGAGAGGTATTGCCTTGTTCAACCAATATAATGAGATCTTTGGTCTCTCCTTGAATGTCAGAAAACTCGCTGGCCATGAGCTTTTCTGTTTTTAATTCCCTCAGCATGGCAAGACCGTCTAAAGTCAGTTTTAGCTGTGTTAATACGGTTTGTTTGGTTTCCAACCCACGCTTTAGCAATTGTTGCCCAGTTAAGGCGTGAGTGATGATTTGTTGGGGGGGGAGTTTTCCTTTTAAAGCGTCTTCAGCTTGGCGTATCTCATTTTCAGCTTGGGCTATGTAATTAGGGCTATAGAAATAGAGGTCTTCGCGTTGTGCCAATACTTGTAAATCTCTGGTCTCGTCTAAAACTTGCTGTGGGCTTAGGTTTACCGTTTTAGCCTGTTCAATGGCCGATTGCTGAATGATGGCGGAATCTTTAACGGCAGGGGCAGAGCAAGCACTAAGAAACACACAACTTAATGCGCTAACCAATAGTTTGTTCATTAAAGAAACCTATTAAACTAAAAAATATGAGTAACTCACCTTAGTTTAGCAAAGCTTGATGTGGCCAGCTACAAGCCCTAGCTTCAACCTAACCGAAATTAAATGGATATTGAACAATATGCTTAGCTTCAATAAGGATTTGCTCACGATATTTATCTTCTAGGGCAAAGCGTTTTTTATCTTGGCTAAACTGCTCTTTTCTATTAAGTGCTTTATAAGCTTCATGATGCGGCATACTTAAGGTTTGCTGGTAATAGAATTGTAACGTTTGAAATTCTGTTTTCTGAGCTAAATCTTGGTCTAAATGATCCATTAGAACTTTTAAGCGCATACAGCCTTCAGTTATCTCACATTGCTCTTGAAGCATTGAATTGGCAATGAAGCGGATGTCAGCTGCCAACTCTTGTTGACGGTCAAGCCAAGCCTTTTGGTTCTGAGCTATTTGAGCTTTTTGTTGGTTTTGCACCTTTTTTAGCTTAATCCAATAATAAGCGGCAACGCCGCTTAGAGCTAATAGAATGGCAGCGGCAATGAAGATTAAAAGCATGGCAGTGAAAGCCTTTTACAATTCGATATTAAGGGCAAATTCTATCATGTTTTATAGGCTAGATAAGCTCTAAAATACCAAGCACTGACGGATTGATCTAAAGTGCTAAATCAGCGCAAAAGATGCTTTGTAGGGTTTTAATGACTTGCTCAGCCTGGGTGCCTTGCAAAGAATAGTAAATAGTTTGAGCGTCGCGGCGGGTTTGAACGAGTTTTTCGCGGCGTAACCAAGCTAGGTGCTGGCTTAGGGCTGATTGGCTAAGGTCTAAACGGTCATTAAGTTGAGATACATTGAGCTCTTGTTCTGTAAGTGAGCACAGAATCATAAGGCGATTTTCATTAGCTAAGGCTTTTAGTAGCAGCGAAGCCTTTTGAGCGTGCACTTTTAGTTCTTGGGCAAGATTGGTTTGTTCCACAGCTACCTCGGTTTTCTGCTAGGACTAAACCAAATTTAACATAAGATCATAGTGATGGCTAAATTAGGGTTAGCTAATTTAGTTGCTTCTCTGATCGATGACGTCCCTATTGCGCCATTTAAGCCATAAAAAAGCCCCTTCTTGTGCAATTTAATTATATTCTGCTAGCTTTAAGGCTATATGAGCAACTAGAGCAAGGAATCTCATGGGGTTTTCAAATCGATGGGTGCTGGCAGACGGCACGCTTAATGATCAGCCTATCACCATTCGCTACCGAGATAAGGTGCAGGAAGAGTTCGAATCAGGCCAGTATGCTCACTGTATTCAAATCTCTTGGAGCGCACAGGAAACCGACCCTAAAACGGGATATCCATCATCTGAAGAATTAGAAAAGATCGACGTTTTTAATCAGAAGTTAATGGCAGCTCTTGAAAAAGAGCAGCATGGATTACTGGTGATGGTGCTTATGTGTGATGGTGTCAATCAGTGGATTTTATATTGCAAGGACATAGACCAGGTACAAAAAGATCTAAATACCATTCCCACCGATACTGGCTTATACCCCATTGAAGTAACTTCAGACGAAGACGAAAAATGGGATATATTTACCGAGCTAAGGGATGCGATTAAAATTCAATAGCCGTTAATTTAACGGCTATTGTTTTTACCTTTCAGCTCTTCTTTCAGTTTTTCCGCCAATTCTGCTTGCTCGACCAAGGCCGCTTCTTCTTGCTCCATGATTTGCGGTGTTTCGTAGGTTATGTTGCCTAATTTGCCGCTACGTAATTCGTGAATAAGAATTTCTGCCGCTTTGTGAATGTCAACGATGCCACCAGGGCGCAAACACCCTCGCTTTCGACCAATTAATTCAATTAAGCCTTCGCCACCATCTGGCAGGTCAGCAATTTTGTAGCGGGTTTTAATTTGTTCTGGGTATAGGCTTAACAGCATGTCAGCGGCATATGTGGCTACTTCGAAATAGTCTAGGGCTGTGTCTCTTACGGCTCCACTGGCTGCTAAACGAAAGCCACTGGCTACGTTGTGTATTTTAGGCCATAAAATTCCAGGGGTATCCGATAATACAATGCCATCTTGAATTTTAATTTGCTGGGGGTGGCGAGTTAGCGCTGGTAGATCTCCGGCTTTAGTCACGGCACGCCCAGCTAATGTGTTAATTAATGTGGATTTTCCTACGTTAGGAATACCCATAATCATGGTGCGAATAGATTGCTTTTGTGCTTGTCGGTTAGGCAGCATACGCAGGCAGTACTGGGTGATACTTTTGACTTGTTTTTTATCAAGCCCCGTTAATGGCATGGCTAGGGTGTCAGGTTGGGAGTTAAAGTACTCTAACCATTCTTTTGTGTATTTTTTATCGGCTAAATCTACTTTGTTCAATATTTTTAAACAGGGTTTACCAGCTCGTAAATCAGGAATAAGCGGATTAGCACTGGAATAAGGTAGGCGAGCGTCTAGCACTTCAATGACCAGGTCAATATTGGGCATGAGCTCAGTAATTTGCTTACGTGCACGGTGCATGTGACCGGGAAACCACTGAATTGCCATAAATGTCCTGCTAGATTGAAGCGCGATAGTAAATGAGGGTGTAGAAAGGGGTATTTTAACGGTATTGTATGGTGGGTGAAAGGACAATTAGACCATGACGGGCGAGATCATGGTCTAATTGGCTAAGACTTTAAGCGAAAATGCTTTCGGCAGGCTCGCTTTCAACTGTTGCCTCTACAGAAGCGTCAAACTCATTGGTCACGTCATCTTCCATTGGCTCAGCTTCAATCTCTTCAGCTTGTTGAGTGCTCTCAATTGTAGAATCTGTCTGAGGTGCCTGAGTTTCAGGAGATTGCTGTTGGGCTATTTGTTGAGGCTTGGCTTTTTCTCTTTCTTTTTCAGCTTTGCGCTCAGCTTTAACACAATTTTTATCTTGGGCAACCCAATTGGCCCCAGATACTTCTAAGTTGCTAAGGCCTTGATCTTCAGCGATTTCGGCAGCGATACTGCTGGCCAATTCATCAGACTCTTTGGCGAGCATTTTTCGCTCGACTGGGTCTAGTGCACTAAACATGTCTAATAATGCTTGACTTAACGCTTCACGAGCCAGCAATGAGCGGTCTTTGTTGAAGCGTTTTGCAATGGTGCTGATCAGCGCCATATCAGCGCTGCTGATGCTCATATCTAATGGGCTAAAAGTAGCTTCATCAGACAAGCGCGCTTGTTCTTCTTGGTAAAATTGTTCGATAATTGATTGTGCTTTGCTCATGACATGGCCTCATGTTTCGGTTGGCTGATTTATACAGGGGCAGGGCTGTAACGTCAATATCCTCTGTACGTTTATACAGGTATCGAATGCACTCTGAATAATGGCGTTTAATGTCTTTAGGTAGGTATAATTACCGTTATATAAAATGCACAGGTTTATGTGATGTTACAAGATACCATTATCGAAAAATTAAAAGCCGCCTTTCAGATTCACCATCTTGAAGTTGAGAACGAAAGCCATATGCACAATGTGGCCAGTGGCTCTGAAAGCCATTTTAAAGTAGTGCTGGTGAGTGATGACTTTAATGAGATTAATAAAGTGAAGCAACACCAGGCGGTATATGCAGCATTAAGTGATGAATTAGCTGGCCCTGTCCATGCGCTGGCACTGCATACATATTCTCATGATAAATGGTTGAAAACTCAACAAGCCCCCGCGTCACCCAATTGCATGGGTGGCAGTAAAAAATAATGACCAAGGCCCCTTAGTCATTGCCAAGGTGGCGGCTAAGGTTATACTGATTCGCGCAATACATTGCTCACCATAAAAATAAAACAATAATAAGGATTAACCATGAACTGGCTAAAAACATTCACAGCGGCTACCTCTATGCTCGTGGCCTCGCTTTCTTTTGCTGAAGTAGGCCCTTGGGAATTAGAAGCACAGGATGAAGATAAAGATATTTCTGTTTTTACTCGTACCGTAGAAGGCTCGCCATTAAAAGAGTTTAAAGGCGTGACGCATATTAAAGCAGATGTAAGTGCTTTTGTTGCATTGTTACGTGACGCCGATGTGGCAACTGATTGGATGCATAATGTCATTGACTTTAAAGTCATGACCCGTCCATCTGAGACTGAAAATGTTGTATACACAGTGAATAAAACTCCGTGGCCTGTGACGAACCGAGATGCATATATTCGTTCTGTCATGACCGCAAACGAAACAGGAGCGGTTACCTCAAGTATTGTCGCTGTGCCTGAATTTAAAGAGGCTGATGATGATTATATTCGCATGCCTGAATTAAAAGGAAGCTGGGTATTTACGCCTCAAAGTGAGGGGATGGTTGAAGTGGTCTATCAGGTTCATGCAAACCCAGGTGGCAGCTTGCCAGACTGGTTGGTGAATACTATCGTTGTTGAAACCCCAATGAATACTCTAAGCAACTTGCAAGAAATTGTTGTAAATGAAAAATATCAAGGTAAAACGTTTGCCTTCATTGAAGAGGCAATCATGCCGAAAGTAATGGCTGCAGAAAAAGCCAGTGAGCCACAAATTATCGCCGGTGAATAATTTCTAGCGATTTAGAAGTAAAGCAAAAAACCAGCGCATGCTGGTTTTTTTAGCTCAGTAGATCTTGGTTTCCACCAAATGCAGAGCTATTTGTGGTGATGCAGTACTCTTTTACAAAGGCATGAACATAATTTGGCCCACCTGCCTTTGGTCCTGTGCCTGATAACCCATGTCCACCAAAAGGTTGTGCGCCTACTTTTGCGCCAATCATATTTCTATTGATATAAATATTCCCCACATTAACCTGACTAACGATGTAATCAATCCAGCGTTGGTTTCGGCTGTGCACACCCAATGTTAAGCCATAGTTGGATCGATTTACTTGTTCTAATTTTTCATCCAAATCATCGTGGTCAAAGGGAATGATGTGCAGTATAGGCCCGAAATATTCTTGATCTAATTGGCTGAGCTCTTTTATTTCATACGCACAAGGAGCTAAATATAAATCACTGCTTGGATTGTCTGGTAGGTGTGCTTGGGCGATAAATTTTCCGTGTTCTTTTAGCCATTCAATATGCTTTAAAAGTGTCTGCTTGGCGGGTAAGTCAATGATGGGGCCTAAATCAGAATTCCTTTGGAAGGGGGAATGAATATTTAATAATGACAAGCGCCCTTTAAGCGCTTGATAAAACTCTTCTTTGATATCCTTTTGAATAAACAGTACCCGTAAGGCCGAGCAACGTTGTCCGCAACTATCAAATGCAGAGTTGATAACGTCAGGGACCAATTGCTCTATCAAAGATGTGCTGTCAGCGAGCATGACATTTTGGCCGCCAGTTTCCGCGAGCAAAGGGATAAATGTTTGATTGTATTGACTTAACCATTGTTGAATTTGTTTGGCTGCTTGGGTAGAGCCGGTAAAGCACACCATGTCGATTAATTTGTTTTCAATAAGTGCTTGAGTAATATTAGATCCAGAACCAGGCATGAAAAATAACAAAGATGGATTAACGCCTACTTCAAACATTATTTCTATCACTCGCATGGCAATGATACTGGTTTGCTGGGCGGGTTTTGCCACCACACGATTGCCACAAGCCAGCGCTGCACAAATTTGCCCTACAAATATAGCAAGAGGAAAGTTCCATGGGCTAATGCATAAAACGGTTCCGCGTGGACGATACTTTAATAAATTTTCCTCGCCTGTCACAGAATCTAATATGGTGGAACTTGCAAAATTCTTTTGGGCTTGCCGAGAATAATAGCGACAAAAATCTTCAGCCTCACGAACTTCATCAATGGCACTTTGTAAATTTTTGCCGGCTTCTTGCATGCATAAAAATATGAGCTCATGGCGGTGTGTATATAAGCCATCGGCTATTTTATCTATGATTTGATTAGTCTCTTCTAAATCTTGAATGACAAGCGCCTGTTTTTTTAGTGTGTTAATGCACAGTTGTATGGTGTCTTCATTAGCATAATAACACTGCCCTATAGGTTGTCGGTTTATAGGGCTTAGGATGTCTTTCGCATCGCTTTGTACTTGTTTTTGGCCATTTATCAAGGCACAGCTTTGGTATTGTTCTTCATGAAAAGAAGTGACTGAATCCATGAGTTGAAAGTAAAATGCATCGTGCTGAATTTCTGTTCCTAAACTATTGGGGTAATCGACTAATATTTCACACGGCAAAGGTACGTTGGGATTTAAAATAGAGGAGTTAATTAAAAAATCAGCCGGGTGATCGGTTAAAGAATGTATAGGGATTTGTGGGTCTTGTACTTGAAATACAAAGGAGCTATTAGCCCCGTTTTCAATTAGACGCCTTACTAAATAAGGTAATAATTCGGTATGTTGCCCAATGGGGGAGTAAATGCGGCAAGGGATTCCATACTTTTCATTTATTTGATCATATAGTGCTTCTCCCATGCCTTGCAGGCGTTGAAATTCAAATTGTACTGGAGACTGTAAATCAATAATGTATTGAGCTGTCCAGGCATTATGTGTGGCAAATTTCGCTTTAATTCCTGTTTGTCCTTCATTTAATAAAAAGCGTGCACACGCAAGGTAATTTAGGTCCGTACTGTGTTTTTGAGTAAACACCGGATATTCTTCAAGGCCCAATTCTTGGGCCCATTTAATTTCACTGTCCCAGTAAGCCCCTTTAACTAAACGAACTGGAATGGTGACTTGCAGTTTGTCACTTAGCGCATGTAACCAATGTAAAACACTTAAGGCTCGTTTTCCGTAAGCTTGAATGACAATTCCAAACTCACCCCAGTTGGCTAAATCTTGATGACTCAAGACCGATTCAAATACTTGAAGTGAAATATCTAATCTAAATTGTTCTTCAGCATCTATAGTTACGGGAACATTTAATTTCTTGGCTTTTTTTACCAAGGTTAAGAGCCTAGTAATCAGTTCAGGCAATGCTTTGTGTTGTTGGCTTGGCTCGTACCTTGGGTGAAGTGCTGACAGTTTAATGGAAATGTTATCCAGTAAACTTTCCTTGCGTTGATTGCCTTGAGCAACCACATCTAAAGCGTGGTGATAAGCTTCAAAATAGTGCCTAGCATCTTCATCGGTTAACGCTTCTTCCCCTAGCATATCAAACGAGCAGCATTGTTGTTTGTTTTCTAAATGCTTAGCATTTTCAATGGCCTCTTCTATGGTTTGAGCGTAAATAAATTGCTCGCCCATAATTCGAATGGCCCGCAGCACAGCCTCTCGCGTAATGCTTAACGTAAGCTTACCTAATAAACTATTGATGGCATCGCTTGGATGGAGGTTTTTAGGTGAGAGCATTTTTCCACTAATGGCCAGTCCCCAGCTTGCTGCGTTTACCCAAAATGAATCACTTTTATTAACATGGTGTTGCCAGCCTCGGGTACTTAATTTATCTATCAATAAGTCGTTGGCAGTATCTAAATCGGGTACTCGTATAAGGGATTCAGCAAGGCACATAAGAGTGATGCCTTCATCGGTGCTTAAATCGTATTCTTGTAATAGCTGATGCAGAATAGAGTGACTACTGTGTTCACGAATATTGGTAATTAAATCGGTAACTTTAGTTAAAAAGGTTTCGTCTAAAGGTTCAGGAAAGGTGTCTAGTAAATCTTGTACATAATCTTGCTCATCAAATAAATAATATTGATTTATTTGAGCACGTAATTGAGGCGTTTTTTCAGATGTGAGGGTGTTAGGGGTTAGTGAAAAGTCCATTAGCCACCATCCTTGTTCACACTAATGATTATCCTTTGAGTATAGTGCTTTCCTTTGAATTGCCAATTTAAGAACTTGAATTGATTATACTTTTTTCCATATCGTGAGATGTAATAGTAAAGCGGTGGTAGTCGTTTCGTACTTCGTGCTTGGGGTGTGTCATAATCGTTAAACCAATACCTTATAACTAGCTGATATTAAAAAATAATTTAAAATATCGAGTTGGATCTTCAGTATTGACCCATTAATGTGCGTGGGACTATAATTCCTGCACTCTTATAATAAAAATTAAATAATGAATACAGACAAAACCAGTGTTTCTTCGTCTGTTTTGATTCCATTAATGTCGTATGCCGAGGAACATGGCCTTTCAATCAGGACGATTTGTGACGATACAGGCATTGAAGCAGCAAAAGTAAATGATGCTAATTCACGAATTGATCTTAATCGTGTGGATGCATTACTTGAAACCATCGCCAGCCAAACCCAAGAACCCTTATTAGGGGTGAAAATAGGCTATCGTTTGGGAACCCGCAGCTATAATTTATTGCAGCATTTAATGATTGTGTGCCCCAATCTAATGGAGGCCATACATAAGCAACAAGAGTACCACATTCTATTTTCCGATGAGCCGGTACCCACTTTTGAAAGCAATGAAAGTGCTTGTATTACGTTTCATTTTCAAAATTCAGAATTCCCTGTGGGCAGCCAAATACGCATGCTTACCTGTGTCGCGGCCCAGCGTTTTTGGTTGGGGTTTAAATGCGGTAAAGCATTTGTACCAAATTGTATTGAATTGCGCATGCCACATCCTGGAATTTTGGCCGCTGAGATAGAGCGTGTTATGGGGTGTGAAGTGAAATTTGACCGTTCTGAAGATGCCATTCATTTTGATAACAAATGGTTGTATCTCGATAGCCCGTTTTACAATAAGTCTTTATTGACGCTCATGGAAAAAGAAACCTTAGCGTTAAAACTGATGCTCGATAGTCAGAGCACCCGAGTGGCCAATACCATTCGAGAAGCGTTGAAAGAAGGGCGCTTAAGTTACCGATTAAGCATTGAGCAAGCCGCCGACTATATTGGGGTCAGTGCTCGCACTTTAAATCGCTATTTAAGTCATGAAGGAACGAATTTCAAAAATTTATTGAATGAAGAGCGCATTGCTTTAGCAAATAAACTGTTAATACAGGGTAATAGCTGCTTGGAAGACATAGCCCAAGATGTGGGTTATTCCAGTCGACGCTCTTTTGATAGGGCTTTTACATTGTCAGTGGGTTATAGTCCTGCGCAAGCTCGTAATAAGGTCTCTGTTGTTCCTCAATTGGGCCCAGAAAGCTCTTAGTTATAGATTTTAAAGGTGCACATGTGCACCAGTAGTTTGTGCTTGCTCTCAATATAATCATGCTTTGTTATTGAAACTTGCCCCGACTTCAATGCCCTGACCGAATATCCTCCTCTATTGTCTCCAATTGACCCAAGTTGTCATTGAATGTCCTTCAAGGTCAAATCCACCTCGTCTAATCTAGGTTCACTGGAATGTAGGTTGTGGTGGTAGGGGTGACTCTGCTTATTTCCTATTTTTCACAATAAAAATAAAATTGGCTTGAGTGATTCAAATGATGCGACCTATACCCTTGTTAGTCACAGTATGTGTCGGCGCTATCCTGATTTTCTCTGCATTGATGTGGATGCAGGAAGATTCGCTCCCTGAGTTGGCCGAAACGGCCCCCAAACCACAAGCGCCTCAGCTAGAAGCGATCCAGCCTGAATTTCAAAAGACAGTGCCCGAAGTCATGTTAAATGAAGACTTTAAGCAAAGTGTGAAAGGCATAGCCGAGTCTTTTGCTCAGCAGTCACGTTTCCCTGCCACCTCTATGCCGATTCGAAGTGAAGAGGCGCTACAAAAATATATCCCCAATCAAGCCATGGGGGCGTCACTGCCTTTTGAAGGCCCCAATGGCGAAGCGTTACGTTTTGGGCTGCGCACAGATAAATATCGATATTTTGAAGATGAAACCATAGAGATACATGTGAACCTCTTAGGTGATAGCGAACTGGTAGACGCTGAAATCGTCATTTCTATTGTGGCTGATCGTAAAGAGTTATATCGAGTCGCCAGTGGTCCGTTAAACATGGGTTCTTTTAATGCTGTATTAGATACAAAAAATGTTAACACCAGTAGCTGGCCTAAAGAGTTGCATTTACAAGCGGTGGCAGTGATTAACGGCGAAACCATGCAGGTGGTGGAAACAATTCGCTACGAGCCACAAATTGCCACGGTGAAATCGGTGGGTAAGGGAGATGTGGAAGATGATTACTTAGTGATTCCCATTGCTATTGATACTGATGCGAGAGGCTATTTTAGAATTACAGGGGTGTTGTTTAGTGGAACAACCGATAAACCGCTCGTGCATTTAGAAGGGAAATCAAAAATCACCATTAATAACGATACTGTTGAACTTAAGGCGCAACTGCGATCGTTACAAATTAGTGAAGACGAAGGACCGTATGAACTTAAACACCTGTGGCTAGAAAAAATGCCTGGTCCGCCTGATTATGAAACGGCTTATGGGGTTGCCGATGAAGAATCTTATTCTATTGATGAGCACAGTTTTGACGAATATTCTGATACCGATTACGAAGACCCTGCTGCAAAGCGAAGTCTAGAATTTCTAAATAAAATAGGAGGTGCCACTCAAGACAATTAAAATTTCTCGCTACTCACGTCGATTAGTATCGACAACCCTTTGTATTTAGTTTTCTAAACACGAAGGTCCATTGGTCATTATGCAGCAGGATGAACTATGACCATTTCAGGGATGTTTTACAAAACCAAACAAAAATAATAAAACTTGGAAACACTATGAAAAAAATACCTGCCCTATTGGGGGCACTTGCACTAAGTTTACCGATAATGTCTAACGCTCAAGTTGGCGGATACGATGTTCTATTGGTAAATGGATTTCAAATGGGCCAGTTAACGGCACAGCCAGCTAACGCCAGCGTTGTTTACGACGAAGCGGTAAGCTATTGGGATGCAAAATACTGGGGAGGTAAATCAGAGGGTTATCTTGCTTGGGATTCTAGTGATCGCCTTGAAGGCTCTAGCGGCGCGGCCGTTGAAGCAGCCGATTGGTTAGCTCACTACGTTTCACAAGAAGGCCGTTGTATTTCATCTAACCCTTGTGTGTTAGTGACCCACTCTACAGGCGATCTTGTAGCCCGTTACGTTTTGGCTAACAAAGAATCTTTGTTAGATGGAAAGCTTACTGATGCTCAAATTGCTGATATAGATGTGGTTTCTATTCTTGATTTTGCCGGTGCCGGTGGTGGTACTGAGTTGGCGTCAGCAGCAGTGACTGTGTTTGACGGTGCAAGCTCAGCGCTTACTGCTTTAGATACCATGATTAAGCTAGTGTCTGGCTGGTCTCTAACCAGTGCGCTTACCAGTGCATTTGGTGTTGATGTATCAAGTGTGAATGCACTGGGTATCATGAATGACTTGCAGCCTTCTACAGCTCGTTCACACGCCACTAGCAGCATTGAAGCCATTCCTCGTTTACGTTTTGTAGGCACGGGTGATTACTCTGGTTACGGTTGGATTACTAACCTAATCATTCAGGGTTCTGGCGACAGTACTGTTCCATTGCACAGTGCATGTGGTTCATCTTCAACAGGCTCTTATGCTTCTTGTGCTAAGAATGTAAGCGTTGAAGGCGAAAGCACTTCTGTATCTGCCCCTAGCAATCTTTGGGATTATCACTATCCAACCCTTATGGGTGAAGATGTGGATCACTCTGAAATTGTTGGTACAACTACAGGTAAAGAACTGGTTTACCTGAGTACTGTTCCTGGCGGTAATGTTGGTGGTATGGACACAAGTTTCGATACTTACACTGAAACTAAGAAGGTTAAGTTTGAAGTAACCTCTAAGAATTGGTGGAAAATTTGGACTTGGTGGGACACTAAGTATTACTACTATGACAAAGTTCAAAACACTTCAGATCGTTCAGTATCTGGTGTGGTTTATGATACTTTAAATGGCTAGTGCAAATCTGAATGACGTGCCTTAGGGTGCGTCATTTTCAATTCAATTTATAAATTTTAACACTACCTCCGCGTTTTAATCTTATTTTTTCTCTATTTGAATTTCTGCTGAATAAAATTTGGCGCTAATTTTCTATTTGTTTTTTCGGCTACAAAATATTTTCCACTTTAAAAATAATTAATATTTTATTTGGCCAAAAGCTACCTTTTGTATTTTGTTTTCTGTGTTAATTTTAAACAGTTGCCAGTATCAAGTCGTACATGAAAAGGGATGTCTTAGGCGAGTGCTCATGAGTGATGTCGGCAAGATTTAGTTAATAAAAATAACAATTCAAATCAAAAGAGCAGCCGATGAAAAACAAATTCTTCGCTCGACACTTTAAAAAAATACTACTGACAAGTGCAGCTATCCTCACGATTCCCGTTCAAGCAGGTGAGTGGATGGTGGGGGCGGGCATTTATGATGTCACGGGCCCAGCAGCCGATCGCGGCATGGTGGGTTATGGAGATACGGGTCAAACGACCAAAGGTATTCATACTCGCCTGTGGTCTCGTGCTTTTACTATGGGGAAAACTGGCACCGATAATTTTGTGGTTTTTGTGAGTGCTGACTTACAAAGCATTACTCAAGGGGTACATCAAGGGGTATTAGAAAAAATTGCCGCGGATGGATCTCTCTCGCCTTATTTAAATAAAAATAATGTCATGCTAACCGCAACGCATACTCATGTGGGCCCTGGTGGTTATGATCATACCGCCATGCTAAATCTGAGTGCGTTGGGCTATGATAACGACAACTACAATGTGGTGGTAAACGGTATTTATCAGTCCATTAAGGATTCGTTTAACAGTAAAGCCGAGGGTAATATTAAATTTGCGCAAGGTAAATTAACCGGTACCAGTATTAACCGCGCTAAAGACATGTATGCGGCTAATGATGATGCCAGCGATTACAGTTCTGATACCAACGAATACATGACACTTATTAAATTAGCCAAAGATAATGGCGAAGAAGTGGGCATGATAAACTGGTTTGGCATGCACAATGTTTCAGCGTCTCAAGATTTTCGTTTAATCAGCAGTGATAACAAAGGGGTTGCATCACAACTTTTTGAAGATTTAAAAGGCACTCAGCCTCCGTTAAGCACAGGGTTTGTCGCTGCGTTTGCAAACTCAGAAGAAGGGGATGTTTCACCTAACACCTGTGGGGTTGAAGACAGTTGTGGAGCCACAGAGGAAGAGGGCATATTGTTGGTGGCGACCAAGCAATATGACAAAGCCTTGTCGTTATACAATAGCGCCACGACAGATATTAGCGGCACCTTAGCCACACAATTTCAATACATCGATATGCCAGGTTATCAAGTAGCCGCCCAGCATACGCATTCAGGTTCGTCTACGGCTTTGTGTGAAGGGGCCATTGGTTGGTCCTTTACCGCAGGTCAATTCTGGGATGGCCCATCTAATATCGATGGTATTTTTGAAGGCATGACCCAAGATAATGAAGGGGTTAGCTGGAATCAAAATGAAACGTTATTGGGTAATGTTTTCGCCGGCTATCCTATGTTAGGAATTATGGATGCTCTGTCTACTTTAACTGTCGGCGGTGATAATGGAGCGAATGACGCTTGCCAATACCCTAAGCCTACTTTTATTAATACTCAGATGATTGATGGGGTTAGCCTTTACACTGATACCCTTCCTTTCCAAATGTTTCAATTGGGCCATTTAGTCTTAGTGGGTGTGCCAGGTGAAATGACCACCATGTCGGCTCGTCGTTTAAGAGCAGACATTAAAGCCATTATGATGCCGCAGGGTGAAGTGCAAAACGTGATTATTGCAGGCCTAGCCAATGCCTACAGCGGCTATATCACCACTTCTGAAGAATATGGCACTCAACATTATGCAGCAGGTCACACGCTATGGGGCCCTGAGACATTGGCAGCATATCGTCAGGTATTTTCCCAGCAAGCTTCGGCAATCGTGAACGGTAGCACTGTAGCAGCGGGGCCCACGCCGAATGATTTGTCTGATGATCAAATCATTCCGGCCATAGGGGTCGTCTATGATGATAAGCGTCTTTGGGAATCATTTGGTGAGGTCACAAGCGATGCTTCCTCTACCTACTTTGCCGGAGACACAGTCAAGGCCACATTCCGTTCGGGTCACCCACAAAACAACTTTAAAACCATGGATGCTTTTTTAAAGGTTCAGCAAAAGCAAAGCGATGGTAGCTGGCAAACCGTATTAACCGAAAACGATATAGACACGCAGTTTCATTGGATTCGAGATACAGATGCAGATTGCCTTGCTTGCTCTAATGCGAGGCTTGAATGGGTTGTTGGTGACAATTTACCAAGCGGTACTTATCGTTTAAAACATGAAGGGCATTGGAAAAGTGGCTGGGGTGGTGGAATTAGTAGCTATTCAGGCACCAGTCGGGACTTTTACGTTTACAGCAATATTATCGCGATTGAAGGCGTGTCTTTCTTAGGGGCTCATGGTAAATACTTGCGTGCCGATGGTAACGGCGGCGGTGATGTTCGCGCTGATCGAACCTCCATTGGCAGTCATGAAACCTTTAGCTTACTCGATTTAGATGAAGACAGTTGTTTACAAAATGGTGATGCGGTGGCCATTATGACTGGCAATCAACATTTCTTTCGAGGGGACAATATTGACACCAGCTCCGTTTGGTCTTGGGATAGTTGGTCGTTTAAAACGGTGGAATCAGGTGGTGGTCTAGGAGCCAGTGCTAGCTCGTTAGGTTCATGGGAAAGGTTTACCCTTACCAATCATTCGGATAGTTCAGGCTGTTTAGCCAATAATGATTCAATCTCCCTTAAGAGCGCCCATGGGCGATATGCCGTGGCTGAATCCAATGAAAATGCTAACGCCAATCGTAAATCCATAGGAAGCTGGGAAAAATTTAAGGTGGTGTTTTAAGGCTAAGTGAGTAATAAGCTAACTATTGTGAGCACCCACGGTGTTTGGTGGGTGTTCATTATTTGGCAGGTATCTTAATGAGGTTGTCAGGCGTTTTAATAAAAGGAATTTGAAAAGAAAAATGTACCCCTTTGCCTAATTCTGTATTGAATTCAACCTTTCCTTTTAGAAGTTGAACCACCAAATTGAAAATAATAAGCGTCCCTAATCCACTGCCACCAATGTTTCGTTTAGTGGTGACAAAAGGGTCAAAAATATTATCCGCGATCTCCTTTTCTACCCCTTTTCCTGAGTCACTGTAGTCAATCAGAATTAAATTATCGATTAAATGAACTTGTATGTTAATTTCTCTTTTTCCTTGCCAATTTTCAAAACCATGAATAATTGAATTGAGAATGAGGTTGGAAAATATTTGACTAAAACTGCTGGGATAGCTGTAGATAGAGAGTGCGTTGTTGCATTCTATATTTACCGTGCATTGGCTTTCCCTAATTTCATCCCCTAGCGATTCTTTAACAATTTGTAAGTTTTCAAGAACATTAAATTGGCTAAAAAAAGTAGTGGGTTTGCTAACGGAAACTTTCTTGAAATTATCAATTAGTTTAGCTGCCCTATGCTGATTAACCAACAGTAGTTGTAAGGACTCGTCTAAATCTGAAATACCTTCCTTAAGCATAACCTTGGTCAGAGAATTGTTGGTTAAATGATTGGCAACGCGTTTAAGTTGCTCCTGCATGTAACTAACCGCTGTAATACTGGTACCGATAGGCGTATTAATTTCATGAGCAACACCAGAAACAAGGGTGCCCATAGCCGCCATCTTTTCCGCTTCAAGTAATGATTTTTGGGCATTTTTCAGTTGTTTATAAGCATCTTCTAATTGCTCGTTACTGGTTTGTAATTTTTTAGTACGCTGCTGAACTTTATGTTCTAAGTGCGAATTTAATTGTGTGATTTCTTGTTCAATTTTCTTTAACGGGCTGATGTCATAACCAAAAGCAATGAAGCGACAGCTAGATTCATGGTCCATGAAGGGAACAAAATTCCATAATAAGATACAGTGTGACAAATGAGTGGATGGAAATTCAATTTCCTTGTTTTCAGGGGCTTTCGCACTGGCCAAATGTCTCTTAATTTCTTGGCGAATATTTTTGTGGCAAAATACATCTAGCCAATTGCATCCCTGAAGTTGAGTTTGGTCTTTATTACATAGATTAACGCCGGCAGGGTTGGTGCTGATGATCTTAAGGTCTTGGTCCATGCAAATGATCACTGCGCTACTGGCGTTAATGATCGTTTGTGAAAAAGACTGCTCTTGAATAAGTAACTTTGATGCGTTGAATTTCTCTTTAAACTGGGTGAGTATTTTTTCCCGCATCTTGTTAAAGGCCAAAACCATTTCATTTAGTTCGTCCTCTATATTGCTTTTTCCTCGGTGTAATTTTAAAGGTGAATCTAGGCTGTTTAAATCTAAATTTCTGGTGTAATCCACAATGGTGTGGATATGGCGAACCACAAGTTGATAAATAATGAACAGAATGGCCAAGGATACCATGAAGGTTTTAATGGTCTGACTCACCAGAATAATGATCATTTTTTCTAATAAACGTCGATAAACTTGTTTTAAAGACACGGCAATGAATAGCTTGCCTATGATCTCTTCTTCATAAACTAGCGAAAACTCTCTTTGTAAGTCGTAGCTTTGGCTTATTTCCCCACGGGCAATAAGATGGGATTCCCGTTTGCCTATGATTTCTTTAACCTGCACGTACTGCATGTTAGGCAGTTTTAAAATGCCTTCTATTTGAGTTTGTATTTGATCGTTGTTGATGTTCCATAAGCTCACCGCGATGGGGGGAAGGTAACTCACCTCTATTTGCTGAATACTTTTTTCGATTTCAGACACATCCTTCTGGTAATCCCAAGCCAATTGGAAAAGGGTGATCATTAAGGCAAAGCAGGTGCTACACAATAATATATAAAGCAACATGCGCCTAGAAAGGCTATTACCCTTATAGGCAGACAAGCTCGCCCATAAAGGCGTCTTTAAGCCTTTAAACTTACGCGGCGGAATAGGCTCGTCTTCGAGCGCCATGCACTCTTCCTTACAGGAATACTCTTTATCATTAATGTTAGTTGAGGATTGAGCTGGTGTGGGCGTCTTATGACGAATGTGATGGCCGAATCAAACATTTGCTGTCAGGTTGAGAATAGGGATTAGCTAAGACTCTGGCTGGGAGGGATTCTAATAAGGCCCGATTCACCATGATCAAAGGGCAGTTGAAATATAAAGCGTGCTCCCAGACCAGGTTGGCTTTCAAATTCAATTTTGCCTTTTAGAAGTTGAACCACTAGGTTAAATACAACATGGGTGCCTAAACCACTGCCTCCTTGGCCACGTTTGGATGTGACAAATGGGTCAAATATACGCTTAGCAATTTCCTCATCAACCCCTTTGCCTGTATCTGAATATTCAATATTAATAAATTGGCTTTTTACATTCACGGTAATATTGATTGAGCGTTCTTTATGCCAATTTTCGAAGCCATGTGAAATAGAATTTAATATTAAATTGGTAAAAATTTGCTGAAAGCTACCTGGGTAGCTGTCTATGGTGAGTTGTTCATTGCATTGTAAATTCACTTGGCATTTAGCCAGTTTAATATCGTAACTTAATGAGGTGATCACGCTCTTTATATTGTCGGCTAAGCCAAAATGGTGGCTAACATGAGATGATTGATCCACGGACACTTTTTTAAAACTGCTAATTAACTCGGCAGCCCGTTGTTGGTTGGCTAGAATCAGGTTGGTTGATTGATTCACATCGATTAAAAAATCGTCTAAATCTGATTTATTGAGTGTTTTTTTCTCAACTTTACCCGTCAGATCAACCGCTTTCCGGTGTAGAAAAGAAGCGGCCGTCACGCTGATGCCAATGGGGGTGTTAATTTCATGGGCTACGCCAGCCACTAAGCCTCCTAATGAAGCCATTTTTTCCGCTTCTAACAGAGAGGTTTGTGTTTCTTTTAAATTCTTAAAGGCAATTTTAAGTTGCTGGTTACTGTTTTCTAAGCTTTGAGTACGCTCAATAACCTTATGCTCTAACTGAGTGTTAAGGTTCTTCATTTCTAATTCAAATTCTTTTAGCTCGGTAATGTCATGACCAAATGCGATGAGTTTATAGGCGCTCTTTTCCTCCTGAAAAGGTACAAAGCTCCATAACAATGTCTTAACTTTATTGTTGTGTGATGTAAATCGGGTTTCTTGATTGGTTATGGGTTTAAATTCTTTCAGCAGACCCTGAATTTCATTGCGTGATGAATAATCACAATAAACATCTAGCCAATTTTTACCCATTAGTGTCCTTTGCTCAATTCCACAAAGAGCCGTACCGGCGGGGTTAGTACTGATGATTGATAAGTTGTCATCAAGGCAGGTGATGACAGAATTACTTGAATTGATAACAGTAGTAGAGAAGGTTTGTTCTTTAATGAGTTGTTCTGTTGCCTTAATTTTTGCGCTGAATTCATTTTTTACTTTTTCGCGCATGTAATTGAAAGTGGTGACCATTTCATCCAACTCATCGTGATGGTTGTTATCAAGACGATCAAGTTTTAATGGTTCATCTAAGTTATCCAAATCTAGGTGGCGGGTGTATTCAACAATGGTTATTAAATGGCGAATGACTAATAAGTAAATGATCAATAGAATAGCCATGGATACCACTAGAGTTTTTATACCTTGGCTCGTTAAAATGATAACGGCCTTCTCTAAAATACGCCTGTAAACTTCAGCCAGTGACACAGAAATCAGTAGCTTGCCGATGGCTTCTCCTTGATAGGTTAAATCAAATTCTTTTTGCAAATCAAATGCTTCTTCAAAATGACCACTTTCCACCATGGTCACTTCTTTTTCTTCTATGAATTCATTCACCCGTACATATTGAATGTTGGGTAATTTCATTATGCCCTCAATTTGATGCTTTACCTGCGCTTCATCTAGAGCCCAAAGGCTGGCGGCAATGGGTAAAAGGTAACTGGCTTCAATTTGTTGGAGGTTATTTTCAACCAGCGAGACATCTTCTTGATAATCCCAAGTTAATTGCGCTAAAGTTATTAAAAAAGCAAAGCTGGTACTGCAGGCCAGTATGTAAAATAACATGCGCCTAGATAGGCTATTGCGTTTGCCAATTAATACGTTGTTCCACCAAGGAGAATGGCGTTTGGAAGGATGGCCTTGCCGAAATTTAGGATCAAGCGCCATCGATTATCTCAAAGCGTAATTTAACTTTAAGTCTAGCTTAGAAAAAGCCTAAGCGAGTGCCGTAAAAGAGCTATAAAAAATATTATTTTTATAGCTATAAACTATGAAAATTAATCGGTGAATTTGTCAGGAAACCCCCATTTAGCGTAAATTGCTTTAATGGCCCCTGTACTGGCCAAAGACTCCATTTGTTGATCAAATATCTTCGATAAGTAACGTCCCCTTGGTGTATTGCTAAACGCTAGGTAAAGCTTGTTCCCCTTTTTAATAACGTGCATTTTATATGTGGTGTTTAAATTGATGTTTGCCTCCTTAGCCGCCAATCTGATTTCTTGCTCATAATCAATTAACACATCTGCTCTATTAAGGTTGAGCATAATGAGAGCCTGTTTAGGTTTGGTAATCACATGCTTGTTAATGGTGATTCCGCTAAACAGGGTTTTATCGAATTCGTAGCCTCGTACCCAAATAATTCTTTTGTTTTGTAAGGATTGTAAATTATTAGCGTTAAGGTGAACGCCATTATTGACCTTATATAAAGCAATAATTGGGTCTTCTATGCCAATATGCCATTTGGGAAAGATAAACGAATTTAGTTGGTCAGCTTGATAGTAACTGCCAAGAAGTGCATCCGCTTGCTGATTTTTTACTGTGCGCTCTGCTCTCGCCCAGGGCATGACTCGAGTATTAACGGTAATGTTCAAAGGCTCAAAAACTGCTTTGACCACCTCCCAGTAAGCGCCGCTGCCATCTTTATTGGTGTAATTTATCCATTCATCGCTAACAACGTTAATTTGCTTAATGTCTTCCCTGTCCGCGGCCTGCCCAATTGCTCCGATAACACATAAAAAACAGAAGGCTATCGTGGGTAAACGGCTATGTATATTCATGGAAAAGTGCCTATTTTTCACTGGCGTTATTCGCACCGAGTAAGAGTACTGACAGTCTAGTTTAACGCTTGAATTAATGGTTTATTTTAATTGAAAGTGGCGAAACAGGGCACTGGCTTGATGATGAATAGCTGACGCGTTTAGTCGTGGCTGAAAAACACACTTGTTGTGTATTTAGAGTCAATTCAAATTTCTTCTTTTCATGCCCTAATCAATATCAGTGCCTAATGAATGATTAAGATTAGATCTCATTTGGCAAATAAAAATAAAAATAAAAGTACTTCGTACACGGTGTAAATAAGGCCCCTTCTTTGTAAGTAGTGTGAGGTCTTTAAAGTGATCTTTTATTTTTGTCGTTTTTTAAAACCTAATTTATTCATGCTGCAATGTTATTGCACAAGATAAGGAATTAAATAATGAGAAAAAACAGTCCACCCAATGATTCACAGCTTAACGAGGATGAGGCACCGCTATCAAACCCTAGGCGAGACTTTTTAGCTCGATCTGGATTAATGGGAGCGGTAGCCGCCATTAGCCCCATGTTGTTGGCCTCGTCAAAGTCAGAGGCCTCTTTATTGTTAAGCGACTCTGTCATTCGTGATGTCTTTAACGCCATGACATTGGATACGTTTGCCGGTGTCAGCGCTTTTGTACTTCCAGGAAATGATTGGCACTCTATATCACAAGGCCATTTCAATTTAAAGAAGGGCGCCAAAGCTGCGAATACTCAGCAGTTTCTTTTGGATAACTTAGATAATTATTTACCCTGGCCCAAAGATATCGCCGGCCCTATATTGTCAGAAGTTGCCCGTGTTTTTTCCAATGCGGCTAAGCCAATACCATTTGGTTTGGCTTTGGTTTTAAAACCGTTAGAAACGCTGATACTAAATAAACTAGATGAGTATATGGATAGACTGATCGATGGATCCCAAACCGTTCCATTAGGCCATGTTTTTTCACTCATTTTAAATGTAACCGCCACCTTGGTGAATCCTTTGGCTATAGGGGGGAGTCATTTGGCGCCGTTTTCAAGATTAAGTTTTTCAGAAAAAGCCGAAGTATTTAAACGCTTGGAAACGGGAGAGCCTGATTTATCAGAGCTCATATCACTTAACCTAAACGAAGCTCAAAGCGAGATGTTTCCAACCTTAATGGCGACATTTTCCCGCACACTGATTCAACTCACCGCATTTGGTGCTTTGTCAGAGTGGCATGCATTGGATCAAACCACCCGAGAATTAACCGTGCGCCCCATTGGTTGGGATTTAACTCAGTACTTACCTAATGGCAATGTGGAAGGGTGGGATGACTTTTTAGGATATTACCAAGATAGGAGCCAAGTTGATGCGTGATGTAATAATTATTGGAGCAGGTGGTGGCGGCCCTATTGTGGCAAAAGAATTGGCAGCACAGGGTTTGAATGTGCTTATGTTGGAAGCAGGGGCACGCAATAAGACACCTGAAACCAATTGGAAGCATTTTGAAAATGATGCCAATAACCCCTTGTCGGGCTATTTACGTTTTGGCCCGAGTGATCGCTCCAAACCTTCTTGGTATCGTGAAGTCACGCAGCCCGCCATGATTAGTAATTTATCTGGGGTGGGCGGCACAACCCAACATTATTTTGGAAATTCTCCTCGGGCCATGCCTGGGGTTTTTAAGGGTTACCAAGGAGACGATGCACAAGATTATGACCGTGACTTTGAATTTCCATTTAGTTACGAGGAATTAACCCCCTATTACGAGTGGGTTGAGGCAACCCTGCCCGTGCAAACCGCTGCCATGGGCACCAGTGAGCAAGTTTTTTTTAACGGCTGTGAAAATATCGGCATGTCAGTTCAAGTGACAAAAGATACTTTTCAAGATGGCTATCGTGCGCAGCAAAATGCCGTTTTGCAACCAAGCGGTAATGCAGGGCGCACCACCAATAAGTCAGATCTTACTTACCCTCTTGCTAAAGGTTGCACCTTTTGTGGCCATTGCACACAGGGCTGTTACGAGCCACTTAATGCGCCACGTAATTTAAAAGCGAGACGCTCCACAGACAATAGTTATGTGCCCATGGCCTTAACAGCAGATTTGTGGGCGGTGCAAGGCAAAGCAGTCACGTTAGTTGCAGATGCCTACGTGACGCAAATTCATACTCAGCAAATAAACGGTAAAACAACGGCCACTGGTGTGAGCTGGCGAGATGTGAATACAGGGGAAATTATGACTGAAAACGCCAAGGTAGTGGTCATGGCAGGAGGTTGTATTGAAAACCCAAGGCTATGGCTTAACAGCGGTTTGCCGAACTCACATGATTGGGTGGGACGGGGTTTAACCGATCACGCATTTGATTTCGTTTGCGGAATATTTCCGTTTAATACCGATTCTTCTAAAGGAGTGGGCTCTTCGGCACGGGCTGATTTTCCAGGTAAAGGCTGCATCGAGCCTTCCAGTTTAGGACCGGCCGGTTTAGCCAGTAATTTAATGATGAGCGACAGTGGTATTCGCGGGATGTATGACAATGGTCGAGGAGTGTTTGGCGAATGGGATGGTCCGTCAGGGCGCCTGATTGGCAATGAGTTTAAAAACTTTATGTCAGATGTGAATAAAACCATGGGCATGTTGATCATTACCGACGATGACGTAGAGGCGAACAATCGCGTAGAACCTTCTTCATTGATGAGTGATGAACATGGCGCGGTGCCTAAGATGACCATTCACAAACGAACACGTTCGCAACGCACCCTTGATAATCGAGAATTCCTTGCCAATAAAGCGGCCAGTATTTTGCGGGCGGCTGGCGCCAGTGAAGTGCTAAGAATTGATATTGTGCCCTTGTTGTTGCATTTACAATCATCCATGCGCATGGGGGATGACCCACAAAATTCGGTCATTAATGCTAACGGAGAGGCCCATGAGGTGGCTGGTCTTTTTGTGGCGGATAATTCAGCACTCTCTAACGCATTAGGGGGCCCTAATCCCACTTTAACCACCCAAGCGCTGGCTACTCGTACTTCTGAAAAAATTATGGTGCAGTATTTTTCAGGAACACCCTGGGTCAATAGCAATGAACCAATGTCCTCCATTGATGATGCCATTACCCAAGCCGTTCTGGCCAGAGGGCTTTAAGTTAAACGGAGGATATAAAAAGTTGGTGTGAGCATTAGAAAAAAGAGAGGGAGAGCTGGCTAAGGCTGGCTCACCATTCTTGCGATCACCCCTGAATTAAGCCAGTAAGCCAATATTTCTAACGCAGTGTTACTGACTTCCTGTTCGGGCATGAACTCAAGAAGGTTTTGGCAAACCCCCGCAAAGTTTAACCCTTTCTGAAAACTCACTAACATAGTGTAAGCGGCTTTATTGATGGGGCGAAACTCAGTGAGGTTTTCAGCGTTACGCCACAGTAACCAGTTGTTTTTATCTTGAATGGCATTCGGTGGGGTTTGGTCATTTTTCAATGCTTTGTATATTTTCACCACGTTCCAATGGTTTTCAAGTAATTGCACACTGGGGTGAAAACGCAGCTTTAGTTCAGGCCAATGTTGAGGGGGTAATTCTTTTAAAGATTCAAAACTAGCCCGTTCGCTGTCGGCGGCATCAAAAGCATTTAATAAACGCTGCTCAAAACGCGCCAATTCACTAAGTTGGGGGTGCTCACTAAAAATGGCATGGCTGCTTAAAAAATTGGGTAATTGCTGGCTAAAATGGCGGAGTGAAAATTGATGACTAGGGTGGCAGGCTATGTATTCGGCCATCATTAAATCATAGAGTTCTTCACCAAGGTAAACCCCAAGAGTGTTGTGGTCGGTGTCGATGGTTTCTTCTAGCCGAACTTGGTAAGCGTTTTGATATATGCCTAAGCGGGTATTGATATCAATGTTGCCAATATCTTCCACCTGATGCCGAAAAGAAGCTTGCTCAGGGGGGAGTTTACATTTTAAAAAAGATAAAAATTCTTTTTGTTGCTGGGCAAGATTGTCATTCATGCGCATTGCCACCCTGTGTTGGCAATTTCTTTATGAAGGTTTTCACGAATAATTTCTTTGCCCAGCACTTTTTCAGCAATCTGCTTGGCTTGGGTTAACTCTGCCTGCAAGGTTTGCAAGCTAGGAATATTGTCATCTCGTTCAATCATGGTGCTAATGGGGCCAAAGCGCTGGAGCGCCTTTTCATATAAAGCCCATACAGAATCGCAAATGTCATTGTCGTGGGTATCAATCACATAGTCACCATAATCACTGTGACCGGCTAAATGAAACTGGCATACCCGTTCAGGGTCAATGGCATTAAGGTAGTCTTGCGCTTTAAAACCGTGATTTCGGGCACTCACATAAATATTATTAATGTCTAATAAAATATAGCAGTCACTGTCTTTGGCTACTTGGGATAAAAACTCCCATTCCGTCATGGTGGAGTTTTTATAAGTCAGGTAACTAGATACATTTTCTAATAAAATTGCTTGCCCTAAATAATCTTGAGTTTGTTTAACCCGCGCCACCACGTGTTTTACAGCTTCTTCGTTATAAGGTAAGGGCAATAAATCATGGCTGTTGGTGTTATCAACCCCTGTCCAGCATAAGTGATCTGACACCCACTTGGGCTGCACTTCATTAATAAGGGTTTTTAAGTTTTTTAAGTATTCCATGTTCAAAGGGTCAGTTGAGCCAATAGATAATGAAACCCCATGCATCACCATGGGGTACAGCTCTCGAATGGCGTGTAAGTAATATTTGGGTTTTCCACCGGCCACAAAGAAATTTTCTGACACGATCTCAAACCAGTCTATTTCGGGCTTATCTTGTAATACATCTTGAAAATGATCGGTGCGAAGGCCTAAGCCAAACCCTAAGAACTCTTTTTTCATGGCAGGCACACTTATTATTTTAATGGAAAAATGACAGCACAGGGTATGAGAGCAAGGTTAATGCCTAAGATGAAACTAAACCGTAAAGTGATCTGGCAGCTTAGCTCACAACTGCCAGACATGAGGGCGCTTAAGCTTCTGTTTTGCCACCAATGCTCTTACAGGCTTTGGCCGACATGGAAACAAAACCTTTGCCAGTGCATGAAGCTTTGCCTGCACAAGCATTGTTCGCTGTTTTACAGTCGTTATGGCCACCACATTTATTTACCCCATAGCAATGGGTCATGTCTGCGGCGTTGGAAGTGCCTTTAAAATCATCTTGCACTTTGCCGCCCACATCAGCACAGGCTTTAGAGGACATGGCTACGAAGCCATGGCCTTTGCAACTGGCTTTGCCACTGCAGGCATTGTCAGCGGTCTTACAGTCATTCATGCCTTTGCACTTACTGACCCCATAGCAATGGACTAAATCGCTACTGCCCCCTGCGCTGTCACCGCCCATGCCCATGCTGGCGCAACCCACCATGCTAGCGGCCGCTAATGCTAGTGCCGCACCCGTAATGCCTACTTTTAATTTTTGTGTCATGTGCTTACTCCATGAAGAATTGGATGCGATCTCTGAGGTGGTTTTAGTCACAGCCCAAGTGACCAAAACCTTTTCCAGAAAAGGCGAGACGTTTTGAGTGTAGACCAAGGCTGTAAACTTGCTTGGTTGAACGGCCGTCATCGGTTAGCAACCCGATGACGGCATGGTGGACAAGTAAGCGTGAAATTTAGCAGGGAGGCGTTTTGATGTTTTTCAATTGTTTCGTCAATTGACTCAGGGCGCTTTCATTTAGCGGGCGAGCGGCGTCAAAATTAATTTTTTGCCAATTGTCATCTTGAGGGTTTAGTCCTAGCCATTCTATATAATGGTGGTTGCAGACAAAAAATTGATTTTGATAAGGCAATAAAAACCCAGAGGTTTCTTGCTGACAAACCTGGGCCTCTTGATAACCGCTAAACCAGTTTAATGTAAAGGGGCTACCAACAGGGTACCAGCGGGTATCGTATCGCTTTGCAAGGGCAGCCCAACTTTCCCAGCCGCGCTCAAGTGCAATAATGTTCAATGCGGTTTTACGTTTAAGGTTTTGACAGGCTGCTTTAATTTGTTGCTGAGAAAAATCGCTAAATCCTGGGTACTGCTGACAACGTAGCAAAGCTTGTTGAGCAATATCTGTTTGCGGGTGGCGCAGTGCTTTTACTAATATAGAAGCTTGAATTTTTAATTCGTTTACGGGATTTCTAGGCATAACCATGACTCATTCTTTTTTAATGCCAATTCCGCAAGTGGGCAAGTTTGAGTTGGGTTTTGATTTAGTTTGGCCAAAGGCCAAAAAGGAAGTGATGACATCTTTTGCGGATACTGGCGTCTTCCTCAACCAGACCAAAATTATAGTTAAGGGGGCAAATAGGGTCAATGGAAAATTATTGCCACAAAGAGTGTTATCTAGACACTTGTGCTATTAATTACTGCGCCGACTAAAGCGATGACGATACTCGGTGGGGCTTAGGCCGGTTTTTTTACGAAATAAGCGCCGAAAGGAACTGGCATCCTCATAGCCCACTAAATTCATGACTTGTTCTACATTGTGTTGGCTTTCTTCTAGCATTTTTTGTGCACGCTCAATGCGAATAGATTGTAAATAACTATTGGGCGGCATGGCTAAGGCATTATTGAAACGCCTGATTAATGTGCGTTTAGAAATGCTAAAAGACTGGGCAAAGGATTCCACATTAAAGGGCTGAGCGTAATTTTCCTCCAGAAACGCTTGTGCTTGCCTGACCATTTCATCTTTGTGGGCTTTGGAAAGACGCATAATGGAATAGGAGAGCTGACTGTCACGTCGGTAATCCAGCACAAAAGCCTTGGCGGTTTGAATGGCGGTTTCAAATCCCACGCTTCGCTCAATAATATGTAACCCTAAATCAAACCAAGCTAAGCCACCTCCTGCACAATAAATATTTTCGTCACGGGTAATCATTTGATCGGTTTTTAGCAATACGTTGGGAAAGCGTTGCTCGAAATCGTTTTTAAAGCCCCAATGGGTGGTGGCCGACTTTCCATCTAATATGCCTGCCTGGGCTAATAAGAAGTTTCCAGTGCAATTGCCTGCAATGGTCCAGTTGGCATGATGGGCTTTTTGCAGTAATGAAATGAGTTCAGGGTTAAAGGCTAATACCTGATTAATAGGCCCGCCGATGGTGGGAACAATGATCACCTGTGCCTGCGTAATGTCATCAAAGCTTAAATGGGCTGCTAACTTTAAGCCGTTAGAGCACTGAATGTCTTGCTGATTTTTCGAGGCAATTAGGGTTTTAAAAACCGGTTCAGTGGGTTCCCCTTGAATGCGATTCCATGTAACTCCCGCCATGGCAAATAAATCCACTACCCCGGTAATGGCAGATGCCAGCGCTTGATCAAACCCTAATACCACGACATTTATCATGAACGCCCCCGTTTCCTTATTGAGCTGTAACTCTGTTTATTTAACGAACCATCGGTGTTCAGCCAGTTGAATTATGGCGTTTAATTGCCGATGTGGCACTTTTAGCTCTATTTGTGGCAATAATGACAATTCTAAGTAAAAGGTACAAGTCAGATACTGGGGCAAGCTATTTATTAGGAATTCCCATGAGCTCAAAATTATTCGATTTAACCGGTAAAGTTGCTTTGGTCACAGGCGCAAGTCGCGGTATTGGTGAAAGCATTGCGAAACTATTGGCCCAGCACGGTGCCCACGTGATTGTTTCAAGCCGCAAGGTGGAAGGTTGCCAAGTGGTGGTAGATGAGATCACCAAAGCCGGTTACAGCGCTCAGGCCATTCCTTGTCACATTGGTGACATGGACCAAATAGGCAATATCTTTGAAGAAATTAAACTACAACATGGTCGTTTAGATATTTTGGTGAACAATGCCGCTGCTAACCCATTTTTTGGCCACATTCTTGATACTGACCTTTCAGCCTTTAAGAAAACGGTTGATGTGAATATTCAAGGTTATTTCTTTATGTGTGTAGAAGGGGGCAAATTAATGAAAGCCAATGGTGGTGGTAGCATCATTAATGTAGCGTCTGTTAATGGTGTGATTCCTGGCTCCATGCAGGGCATTTATAGCATTACTAAAGCTTCCGTTATTTCCATGACCAAGGCTTTCTCTAAAGAATGTGCGCAAATGGGCATTCGTGTTAATGCCTTGTTGCCAGGGGCCACGGATACTAAATTTGCAGCCACCTTGGTGAAAAACCCAGCCATCCTTAAGAAAGCACTTGAGCATATTCCCATGAACCGAGTAGCTGACCCTGATGAAATGGCCGGTACCGTTTTGTATTTAGCCAGTGATGCATCTAGTTACACCACAGGTGCAGCCATTAATGTGGATGGTGGCTTTCTGATCGGCTAGCCCTTTAAGTGTGTGAAGGATACCCGACGTCTTTCGCACACTTTTCTTTTTCAATACCGTTTTATTCTCTCCTGTTATTTTTAAGTTTTGTTTTAGGTATTGTTGTAGCGAATCAATGCTCACAGAGATGTGAGGGGTTTAGTCAATTATTGGGTTTATTTAGGGTGTTGTATGAGTGATAAATTATTAGTTGAAATTCAAGAGCATATTCTAACCATCACGTTTAATCGTCCCGATAAGCTTAATGCGCTGGACCCTGAAAGCTATCATTTATTGGCGCAAGCGCTATATCAATTGCAACACGATGATAATTTACGAGTAGCGGTCATTCGGGCCAATGGCAAACATTTTACAGCTGGTTTAGAACTTGATAAATGGGTGCCTATTTTTGCCAGCGGTGCAGCGCCACAACTGCCTGCTAAGCACATTGATCCTTATGGTATTCAAGGTGAGATACTCACAAAACCTGTCATCATGGCGGTTCAAGGCCTGTGTTATACATCAGGGTTAGAGCTGTTACTAAATACAGATATACGCATAGCTACCGAAAATGCACGATTTGCTCAGCTAGAAGTGGGCCGAGGAATTTACCCTTGTGGCGGTGGCACGGTGCGTTTGCCACAGGAAATTGGCTGGAGTAATGCCCAGCGTTACTTGCTAACGGGTGATGAATTTACCGCGCCGCAGGCTTTGCAGTGGGGCATGCTTCAAGAAATTGTTGAATTTGATAATTTACATAAACGCGCCAATGAAATAGCTCAAAAAATTGCAAAAGCGGCTCCGCTTGGGGTGAAAGCGGGGTTAGCGTCTTCTAAAAAATCTAGAATACATGGGCAAGATGCGGCCCTTAAATCGGTATTTGATGACATGCCAGCCATTATGAAAAGTGATGATGCCAAAGAAGGTATTCAATCTTTTCTAGAAAGACGCGATGCGGTGTTTACGGGGAAATAATAGCGCTAAATAAAATAGAACGAAAACGTTTGATAGGGCGCAAGCCCTATTTTTTTAAGGTTATTGAATTATTTCGACACCTTTCCAAAAAGCCACATGATCTAATATTTGTTTGGCTTTTTCTTTAGGCTCTGGGTAAAACCACGCAGCCGCTTCATTCACTTCTCCATTTACCACCAAGTCGTAGTAATTAGCGGATCCTTTCCAAGGACAATAAGAGGTGTTGTTACTGATATTGATTAAATTAAGGTTAAGGCTGTTAATGGGGAAATAATGGTTACCTTCTACCATTACCGTGTCATTTGATTGAGCAATGACGCAGTCTTTCCAAATGGCTTTCATAAAAAATCCTTTCTTTATTATTAATTTTTTTCACTTCCAAATTGGTTACATTAAGCATAGTTAAAAAAATTACTATTCCCAGCTAAAAATCATCTATATTTTAATGACTTACCGAATTTAATTGATTCTTTTATTAGTCATAAAATGTTTTTTACTGTAGTTTCTGTTAGGTTGTTTTTTAAACAGAATTTGTTTGATTATTTTATTGGAATAATATGATCGACGGCATTCGTAGCACGTCATCTAAATTAGCCCCATAAATTAATAAACTGGAAATGGGCAGTGTATTTTCAAATATTGAAAAGTAATCAATAAAGGGAAGGCTTATGAAAGCAAGTGAATTAATGGTGAAGTGCTTAGAGACAGAAGGAGTTGAGTATATCTTTGGTGTGCCCGGTGAAGAAAATGCTGACTTCATGATGTCTTTACAAGACTCAACTAAAATCACTTTCATTCTTACCCGCCATGAACAGGGGGCGGCTTTCATGGCAGAAATTTATGGGCGCTTAACCGGCAACCCAGCAGGTTGTCTTGGCACGCTAGGGCCCGGTGCCACTAATTTAATTACCGGTGTGGCGGATTCTAATATGGATAGGGCGCCTATGTTGGTACTCACCGGCCAAGGGGCATCGACTCGATTGCATAAGGAATCTCATCAGGTCATGGATGTGGTGCGCATGTTTGAGCCTGTGACCAAGTGGGCCACGACTATTTTGCATCCAGATAATATTCCTGAAGTTATTCGTAAAGCTGTGCGTGTGGCTCGCACAGAAAAACCCGGCGCCGTATTGATAGAGTTACCAGAAGATATTGCCAAGCTGCCCACCACCATTGGGCCTATTGAACCGAGACGTTATCGCAGACCCGTAGCGGATGACATGATCGTTGACCAAGTCTTTGAAACCATTAGAAATGCTAAAAACCCAATTATATTGGCGGGTAATGGCTGTATTCGTAAACGAGCCAGTAAGCAGTTGCGAAAATTTTGTGACAAAACGGGTATAGGGGTGATCAGTACCTTTATGGCCAAGGGCTGTGTGGATATGGATGCCGATTATTGCTTATATACCATCGGCTTGGGGTCTAAAGATTATGTGGCGTGTGCCATTGATGCAGCTGATGTGGTGATTACTTTAGGCTATGACATGGTGGAATACCATCCTAAACTTTGGAATCACAATGACGATAAAACCATTATTCATGCCGATTTTTTGCCTACCGAAATAGATATTCATTATCATCCCGATTTTGAAATAGTGGGTGACTTAGCCCATACATTATGGATGTTAAATGAACGTTATGACATTCATGGTGGTTTACCCTTTAATCTAAAGCAACAGGCTGCCACCCGTCGTCAAATGCAACAGGAATTCAGCGAACACGATGATGATGATACAAAAGGGCTTATTCGCCCTCAAAAAATATTGTCTGATGCCCGAGCCGTGATGAAGCCAGACAGTATTTTATTATCTGATGTGGGGGCCCATAAAATGTGGATCGCCCGGCATTACCAGTGCCATGAGCCTAACACTTGTCTTATTCCTAATGGGTTTTGTTCCATGGGATTTGCATTGCCTGGTGCCATTGCCGCCAGTTTAGTGTTTCCAGAAAAACAAGTAATGGCCATTTGTGGTGACGCCGGCTTTCTGATGAACGTGCAAGAAATGGAAACCGCAAAGCGCCTTAATAGCAATATAGTGGTAATGGTGTGGGAGGATCACGCTTATGGGTTGATTGCTTGGAAGCAACAAAATGAGTTTGGAAAGCATACCGATTTATCTTTTGGTAACCCTGATTGGTTGCAACTGGCACAAAGTTTTGGGTGGAGCAGTATGAAAATTGAAAACAGTGTTGATGGAAAAGATATGTTACAAAAAGCGCTGGATACACCGGGCCCCACATTGGTGGTGATACCCATAGATTATCGAGAAAATGCCATTCTCACTGAAAAGCTAGGGGAGGTTGTCTGCCCCATATAGCTCTTTTGTAAGCTTAAAGCTGTTATTTATGTTCACTATAAATATCAGCTTTTATTCTATTTTTAATGCGTTTTTTTTCTATTCTCAAAATACAGTAGCTAAATATATTTTTCTTATATCCCCAAGCTAGAAATTTAGCCACGCCTTTGTATTTTAACCAACTGCTGTTTTTGGGTAAGTGTGGGCTATCTTTTACGCTGGGTATGTAGGTTTTTAACCAACTGCCAAAAGGTAATAATACTTGCTTACTAATATCCTTATGGCGAGTGATGGTTAATCCTGAATCTGCCAGCTGCTGTTGGTATTGATCGAAGGTTTTGAAGTTCCCATAAGGAATGTGCGACAAACCACAAATGCTTTTTAATAGCAGTTTTTGCCAAACTGGTAAGTGCTCTTTAATTAATAAAAGATCACTTACCACCAGCACACCTTCATCTACTAGGTGTTGTTCGCACAAAGAAAAATACTGAGCCTTATGGCTAAAGTGGTAAATGCAATCTAAGGCAATGATGCGCTGAAAATCATTGTCTAGTGTTTGCCATGATTCCTCTTGGCAACAATCTGCTACATTAATTTCACAGATTACATTTTCATTGAAAGTGGTATTGGCTATTTTATTTTTGGCAAACTGAGTTTGACTGTGAGATAAATTTAAACCGTAAAGGGTTTGTAGATTAAATTCCTGTATCCACAGTAATAGTTGGTCGCCACAGCCAAAGCCCGTGTCGAGTAATTTATGTGTGCTATTAATATCGCCCATAAAAGCAACTTCTCGGGCCAACTGTTCACAGGCTTGTGAATAGCCTGTGCTGACTTCTGCTAACTGAGCACCACCAGTGTCTGGCCAGTAACCTAAATTTCCCCAACTGCTTACTATAGTTTGCGTTGCGGGGTTAATATTAAGTTGCAACTCAGCCAAATCATGAAATTCACCTTGGGCCATATTAATAGGCCATTTCGGCATCGTTAAGGGACTCGATTTGTTTGTCAGTGTTCGCTTCCCATGGAATAGTGCAGCCCATTTGTTTGGCAATGGTGATAGAAGAGGCCACTGCCGCATCTAACAATGGGATTTTATTCACCATATAAGAGCCACATATTTTAATAGACGAGTGTTTATTCAGTTCAATCAGCTGTGCCACCGATTGACGGCTATGTAACGTGACTAATGGGCGGGTAAAATGGGCGCGGCTTAGCACCTGGCTTTCTTGGGGGGCCTTAATGGGATTCCAGGTTTGATATATAGGCGCTTGGTGCTGGTAACTTGAAAATGCCTTGGTTAAATCCACCGAAGTGGAAGGGCGTTTTTGCGTTTTATCAATAATGTAGCTGACAGGGGATGCTTTTTTCGCGTGGTATACTTGGCTGCTGTCGGTATGCAGTATCATACTGGAAGACTGCACTGGAATATTGGCCAATAATTTGGCTTGAGAAGTTAAGGTGTTTTTCGAAAGAATATCGTGGGCCACATTAGCCTGAGTGGCGATGATAACGTAATCAAATTCTTGTATTGATACTTCTTGGGTTTGGCTATTTTTTGAGGTGACTCGAATAGAAGGGCTTTCATTCGTTTTTTCTTCAATGCTTTGTACTTGCTCAAAACATCTTACGCGGTAACCTTGGGTTAATCTTGGCACTATGTCATCAACCCCCAGTTTGGCTCGCACAATGCCTTCATTCATGACGCCACAAGCCAAATATTCCACGATCAAATCACAGGGATAATTTAAAATGTCCTGATAATCGCAGGTGCAGGTAACCGATAGCGCTGGCAGTAACATTTCGTCAATATAATGCTTGTTGAAATTTTGTTGATTCACATATTCACCAAACGTCATATTACTAAGCGCCATAGTATCTTGTGAGTCACTTTCAATTTGTTTGAAAAATTGAAAGTGACTCAGAGTTAAACGTAAGCCCTTTGGTGTAAGAGTATTCTTGTTGGGAAGGCGAATATTTTTATTAAAAAGTGTTTGGTTATGATATTGGAAAAACGCTTTTGGGCGTTTTTCTTTGTGTGTGTTTTGGTATTGATAAACAGCACTGTGGTCACTGCTTTCCATTTCTACCCCAAGATACTTATAAAGAGAAAATAGTTCAGGGTAATAGCCTTTGGTGAAAATCCTTAATGGAATGTCAACTCGGCTATGCAGGCCGTTGCTATGATAATCGCTGGTGTATACCCCCATGCCAGGGGCTCCGTGGGATTCAAATAACGTCACCTGATATTTTTGCTTTAACAACCAAGCCGCACTTAAGCCCGCTAAGCCAGCACCTATTACAGCAATGCGTGGAGCGTTGGCTGGTGCAGTATTTGATAGGGTAGACGCTATGGACATGCAACACTCTGTGAACATTAAAACAAGGCTGCCATCATAGGGAATTATGCCGGTTAGGACAAACCCATCTACCTAAAAATAATCTCTTAAATGATCCCATTTACAGACCCTAAATGCCCCTTGGTTGTCATGAAATGACATAGACAATAGAAACAATATGCACTGTAAATAGCTCAATAAGGTTTTATGTTTAGGTATTTTAATGTGGCCATCATTTCCTTCTAGGGCGTCTAGTGGTTGTACTTCCCCTTTTGTGCACTATCTTATAATGAGACTTTCATGTTGGGGGCGGTGTATGCGGCTTAATATCGTATT
>OJDR01000075.1_pt1 | contig 43100 bp, 35 predicted proteins | sample 1593081 | NCBI WGS metagenome assembly OJDR01 (sample SAMN05416873, study PRJEB24817) | seawater metagenome | isolation source: Sea water | place: Canada:Atlantic | collected 2013-11
TGGGCTCGGCCTGAAGTCGCCCCATGCATAGCAAGAGTAAACAACCAAGCCCCACTGTTAGGCCAAGATTACAAGGTCTCATTAAGTTCGCTCCGTTTATATTGGCGCAAAATAAATTTAGAGATTTCAGCTTTGGTCATGCCCTGTTGTAAGCCGCGGGCAATCATCTTAGAAATCAGCTGTTGGCGAATAAATAATGTCGTGCCTTGGGAGATGTACACATCTTCTAAGTATATTTGCAGGCGCATGGTGGTAAGGCTGGCGTCTTTACCATGGTTTTTTTCTAACTGGCTTAGCATATGCGTTAGGGATTTAACGGATTTTATTTTGGTGGTGTCAGCCGTGGCATTCTCTATGCCCGTGGCAGCCATGAATAAAGTAAATGCAGTAATTAAAAATGGTCTAAGTGAAATAGTCATGATTTCACCCCATACACTTGCATGGGCCTATCTACCCCTTTTACCTGGGCTTGTCCTAAAGATTTAATATTAAAGCGGGTTTTACATGGCTCACTTAATTGTTGATAAAAATATTCACTGAGAATCACCGGGCACTTAAGGTCTTTGCTTAATCCTTCCATACGCGAGGCAATGTTTACCGTATCGCCTATTACCGTGGTGTCCATACGCTGAGCATTACCCACTGTGCCCACAATGGCTTCGCCACAATTGATGCCAATGCCAAATTGAATACTGGGTAAAGCGCGTTTTTGTAACTGCTGATTGTAAAGACTTAACCCCTCTAGCATCTCCATGGCCGCGTTTAAGCCGTGATCTGCTTGCAGGGGAAAAATCGCCATGATGGCATCACCAATGTATTTGTCGATAAAGCCATGATGCTTTTCAATGGAGGGTAAAAGGTAAGTATTTAAAGTATTCAGAAAACTCAAAACATCCTGGGCCGACATATTACTTGATAGACGGGTGAAGTCTCGAATATCCATGAACAACACGGTTATATTGGCAAAGCGAGCGTCCCCTAGAGCCACGTCGGTAATGTTATTTTTACCCAGCATTTCTAAAAACTGCGACGGCACAAAACGCGTGGAAGATTCGATCATGAGCTCGAGCTTGACCCGCGACTGTTTAAGGGACTTGATCATGTTGTTAAAGGTGCTGGTTAAAAACCCTATTTCATCTTGACTGGTAATGGCCACCTGCACATCAAGGTTATCATCATCGACTTTAAGCATGCCTTGGAACAACTGTTTAATCGGTCGAGTAAGCGCTGAGGAAATCCGTGATAGCGCTAAGCCTAAGGCCAATAAAATAATGCCACCGGCTAGAATGGTTAATAAGCGGATATTGGCTAAGGTCGCCACTTGCTCACTAATATTTACCCTGTTTTCAATGACCCCCACAGCGAAATTTTTGCCATTGCCTTTATTAGATAAACCCGCCGATATGGGGTAACTGACGCGAATATAAGGAGGCGTGGCCGAGGTATCCATACTCAGGCTATGCTGGTTGTTTAACGCCCGTTGCAGTCTGGGCATAGTGAGCGATTGCCCCACGATATTTTCATTGGTACTGGCAATGACGGTCAGCGCTCGGTCTAGCACATGAATTTCAAGGGCGTTATCGCGGTAAAGCTGCGAGCCCACAATGAAGCTTTGAATCTCTCGCTGGTCGTTATCCACCTCATAAGAGCGATATAGGGCCATGGCCAGTATACCCGTGGTGCTTAACGCTTCTTTTTGGGTGGCACTGAGTAAGTTATTGGCGGTTTGCATGTAAACCAACTGCAGGGTGATGCTATAAATGCAGGCGAAGATGGTCAGTACTGATAACAGCACCTTGTTTTTAAAGCTTTGTTGATACCAGCGAGCCCATACCTTGGGCAAGCCCAGAAATCTTGCCGTATGCTTCACCTGTGTGCCAAATTGCCCGCTATTATTAAGGTTTAGCCAATATCCATAGGCTTAGCAAATCAAGGGGCCTGATTTGCCGTTAGAGGCCCACATCCTCTCGTAACTTGTGGGTATTTCACGTAGAATGCCCGCCGCACTCTGTACAAACATTGAGCAGCACCTCGTTACCTGTCTTTGGAAGCACCATGAAAAAAACCATCAAACTAAGCCACCCTAAATTGAACATCGACAGATTGGTAGATTCCATTAAGCATGATGTGAAAAAGTACGTGAAAAGAGAGCGTAATAAAGCGTTGCCTGAAGGTGCTGACTACTGGGAATTCGATTGCCAATACGGCAACACAGAAGGTGAAGCAAAAATCATTCACCTTAAAGAAATTAACAAATTCATTGATGGCGCAGTGAAGGCTGAACTTGAATCGTTTTATTTAGAGATTTTAGCTGTGCCTGCTCAACGTGGTAGCAACGAAGATTAAGCTCGTTATTTAGCCCTGTGCTGGGTGCCAAACATGGGTTTTGGCACCTGTTCATATAAATTAAGCCTGCCTTTTTTTACCTCCTATCTAACTTCTAAGCTCTTAACTGCTAAGTTCGAGAGAAAAGCACCACCATGGCCAACAAGGTCACAATCCATACACCACACATAACCTGCCAAAACAATATAGGGCTACTGGTGAGTTCTTGCTTAGGGTCATCGCGTAAAAAATCTTGATTTGGGTATTTTAAATCTTTGATAAATTCGCCAATATTTAAATAACGCTGGTTTAAATCAAATTTTAAAGCACGCTGCAGCGCCCGATCAAACCAAATAGGAATGATGGGGTTATGTTCATCACTGGGGCAGTAACGCAGACGGTCGTAATCTAAACTGGTTTGGCATTCGTCAATTTTGTCACCGAAGGGCAAGTGACCGGTGAATATTTCATAACAAATGGTGGCCAGTGAATACAGATCTCCTTGGCTGCCGGAATTGCGCCCTTGTAAATATAGTGGGTCTGCATAGCTGGCCGTGCCTAAAGCGCCCTCGTGGCGAATGGGTAAAAATATTTCCGCCACCCCCGCCACAAAAACAGACCCAAAATCGACAATTTTAATTTTACCTTCATTAATCATAATATTGCTGGGCCGCAAGTCTTGATGAGTGCTGTCGTTTTGATGAAAGGCTTGTAAACCTGCGGCAATTTGTTCAACAATATTGATGGCCTGTGTGGCATCCGGTTGTGGATTATTTGAAATCCATTCGGTTAAGGTTTCCCCTTCGACCCATTCTAATAAATAATATAAAAAATGTTTTTCACGGTTAATGCTAATGACCTTCACCACATAGGGGCTGTGAATGCGTTTGCCTATCCACTCTTCTTGAATAAAGCGGTCGATATAATGATTGTCTTGTTCGAAATTAACCGACGGGGTTTTCATAACCATAATGCGCCCGCTTTGTGTATCTTTCACTTTATAAAGCTGGCTACGGGCACTGGCGTATATTTCGCTGATCACTTCAAAGCCATCTATTTTATAGCCTTTAGATAACGCAGGGGGGAACGGCAAACGGGTTAGTCGTGAATTAAAGTCATCAATGCTTTCCATTTGTAATTGGTGAATATTCACCACTACCGCGGTGATGTTGTCATCACTGCCAATTTTACTGGCTTCATCACATAAGTTTTGCGAAGTTTGTTGGGCGCTTTGTTTTTCATCTGCGCCCTTTTGTAAAGTACTGGCGATTTGCTCGTCACTTAAAAAACCATGCACCCCATCGCTTGAGCACATTAAAACATCGCCATCTTTTAATGGCACTTTTTTGTAATCAATATTAAGTCGATTATCCATGCCCATGGCACGGGATAAAAACTCTTGTGAAGCACTTAATACCACAGTGTGGTCATGGGTTAATTGGGTAAGTTGTTTATCGCGGTATAAATATATTCGGCTATCGCCCACATGAAATAAATGAGCCGTGGTAGATTTGATCACCGCGGCACTAAAGGTACATAAATACCCTTTACCCTCTACTTTAAAATCATGGCTTAAGCGGTACAGTTTTAAATTAATGCCAGACAGTATTTTCTCGCCACAATGACTCACACTCCAGGTATCTGGCGTGTCGTAATAATCATTAATAAATTGGCTAACAGAGGTTTCACTGGCTTGCTTACCGGCTTCTGCGGTACTCACACCATCGGCCACTAGGGCACAAATGCCCTTAGTCGATAAATCGTGTTCGTTTTCTGGAATGCACACACCCGCCGCATCTTCGTTAACTGGCTTTATGCCTGCGGTGGTAAAAAAGCCGCCATCAACATTCAAGGCTTGGGTGGTGTCCATTTGTATTCCTTACTGTTTCACGCGTAATTAAAACGCCAAAACCATCGTCAGCTGGTGTGTACATTAAGCCAGCTGACGATGGTCATGGTTTTCCTTATGTTAAATTGATCCGCTATTTATCCCACATCAATTAAATGTACGGTACCGTCTTCTGCTACTTCGGCAATTTGGCCTTTAGGCTCATCGAGAAACATGGCTGCAAAGAAAATCACCGCCGCACAACCTGCAATCACCAAGAAGAAAGTGCTGTAATCTACAAAGCTTAATACGGTTAAGAAGGTAACCGCGCCTACGTTTCCGTACGCCCCAGCCATGCCTGCAATTTGCCCTGTCATGCGACGCTTAACCAATGGCACGATGGCAAATACCGCCCCTTCACCGGCTTGTACAAAGAAGCTACAGCACATGGTGGCTATCACGGCAACAGGAATCCACCATCCACCCGTAATTTGGCTCAATACTAAATAACCCACTGTTAGGCCACCAATCAAAATCATTAAGCTAGCGCGACGACCCACGTTATCAGATAACCAACCGCCTGTTGGTCGTGCTACCAAGTTCATAAAGGCAAAACCAGAAGCCAATAAGCCAGCTTTAACAGGATCCAACCCTTCAAAAGTATCAAGGAAGAACAAGGGCAACATGGAGACCACGGCCAGTTCTGAACCAAAGGTTACAAAGTAAGCTAAATCTAAAATGGCCACTTGTTTAAAATTGTATTTCTCTAGTTCAGGCACGCCTTCTTTTAAGTGCTCGTGGTTCACGTGCCAAATAGATTTGGTTTGCACGGCAAACAACACTAATAACACACCCCAAAAAATGTACATGGTGTTCTCAGTGAATAAACTCACGCCCGCTGGAGACAGTTTCCAAGCCAACACGCCAAGAGCGATATACATAGGCACATTCATGAAAAGGTAAAAGTACAAATCTTTCATGCTGGTCACTTCAAGGCCGCCCGATTTTTTAGGCTTGAAGTAAGTAGAGCCTTTTGGAGTATTGCGCGCTTGAGTGTAGTAAAAAAGGCCATATAAGCCTGACACCACACCTGTTGATGCTATGGCATAACGCCAGCCGTCATCACCGCCAATTAACATGGCAAGCGTAGGAAGGCTCATGGCCGCTGCGGCTGAACCAAAGTTACCCCAACCGCCATAAATGCCTTCGGCTACACCCACTTGTTTGGCGGGGAACCATTCACCCACCATACGAATACCAATAACAAAACCCGCCCCTACAAAACCCAGTAGAAAACGAAAGAGTGCTAATTGCTCATAGGTTTGTGCAAAGGCAAAACCAAAGCATAAAAACGAAGAAGAAACCAACAGACAGCTATAGACAATTCTAGGGCCATACTTATCCACCAGAATGCCAATAATAATACGGGCCGGTATGGTCAGCGCCACGTTTAAAATTAATAACGCTTTAATTTGTGCGGTGCTTAAATCAAAGGCTTCTTTAATAAAAGCCAACATGGGGGCGTGGCTAAACCACACTACAAACGTTAAGAAAAATGCAAACCAAGTGATGTGCAGGGTTTTTATCTTCTTATCGCCGATATTCAGCAGATTAAGACTTGTTGGGTCGCTCATTTAGGTGGCTCCAGGCTAATAATTTAGCCTCAGTTTCCATGCTCTTTTAAAAGCGAACTTGATGTATATCAATAAAATTAAAATATCCCTCAAGCACTACTTATCTTCAGGCAAGCAACCTACCTCCACAGCAGTATGCTTTTAAGGCCTTACAGGCAGCGTATCTTGCTAAAAAATACCCACATATAGGTAAGTAAAATAACCCTTCTTTTATTCAACTGCTCATTAGGTATATTGATTTTAAGAGACAATGGGTAATTAATTAGGTAACCATTAATTGAGTCTTTATGGAATATGAATCAATCAGCCAAAATGGCTTTGGCCATGTCCACCCTGACCTTTGCCGCTAACTTTTCCATTTGGACTTTGTATGCAGTAATGGGGGTGCACCTTGCACCTTTATTAGATTTAAACGCCACTCAATACGGCATTTTAGTGGCAAGCCCCATAATTACCGGTGCTCTTTTACGTTTACCGGTGGGCTTTCTATGTGAGTATTACTCCAGCCGAAATTTGTTTGTTTGGCAAATGCTCCTCACTCTGCCGCCATTATTACTTTTAAATTATGTTCACAGCTTTAGCGGATATTTAGTGGTAGGCCTGATGCTGGGTATTTCAGGGGTATCATTTACCATTGGTATTCGTTATGTAAGCCAATGGTTTGAAAGCCAACAACTAGGCTTAGCAATGGGCATATTTGGCGCCGGTAACGCAGGGGCCGCCATTACACTGTTATTAGCGCCCTTTATTATTGATCAATGGGGCATACAATTTGTGGGGCCATTCTTTGCCTTAGGCATAAGCTTAATGATGGTCATGTTTTTACTTCTCGCCCCTCGATCTAACGCAGCCCTTAAAGCACCCCCTAAGCCGATCAGCTTTCATTTGGCACCGTTAAAAGAACTCACTGTATGGCGCTTTGGTTTATATTACTATTTTGTGTTTGGCTCATTTTTGGCGCTAATATTATGGCTGCCCCTTTATTATGTGAATGTGTATCAACTCAGCACCACACAAGCCATGGCTTGGACATTGGTGTTTGCCACCAGCTCTTCTTTAGTGCGCGCCATTGGCGGCTGGTACAGTGACTTGTATGGCGGGCGCAGTGTGAATTGGAGCGTCTTCTGGATTTGCCTAGTGTGCTTATTCTTTTTAAGTTACCCACCCACCACCATGGTGATTCACGGCGTGGACAGAGACGTGCACCTAGACATTGAAATAAGCCTTGGGGTTTTTAATGCATTAATACTGATCATTGGTTTAGCACAAGGCTTTGGACGGGCTTCGGTTTATAAAGTTATCCATGACTGCTACCCAGACAATATGGGCAGCGTGGGCGGTACTGTGGCCATGATTGGTGGCATTGGTGGCTTCACACTACCCATACTATTTGGTATTACCGTGGATTTTGCCGGTGTGTATAGTGCAAGCTTTATGATGTTATATGGGGTGGCCGCCACATGCATGATTGCCATGTATTTCTCGTTGCGTTCCGACAAGCTTCAGCGACGCATGGAAAGTGCACTGCAAAATGATTTTCTTAAAAAAATTCAGCGCTCTTCCTTAGATTAGAATTTCAAGTTTTATAAAAACTGATTTTTAGTGGTTGTTAAAATGGCCACTAAAATCTACCGCTTTACGCCTAGTTCTAAAAACAGTACTTAAATTCCAGTATTTAAAAACTAACCATTAAAATGACATAGTGCCTACCTACCCTTAAAAAAACTCTATCGAAGGCTTCATTTAGAGATAAAAATATCCATTAAGAGGTAATCACTTATTTGAAAAATACCCATGATTTAACATATTTCACAAAAGAAAGTTTTTATTGATCTTAGTCACATTTTTTTAACAATTATATTTTACGCTGAAGCCATCAAATTTATTAACCCACTCACTTTTCAATTAACGCATTTTAAAAAATTTAACTGATAAAGGTAAAACTAATGAAAAAAACACTATTAGCCGTCGCCATTTCAAGCCTTGCTTTAAGCTCTGGCGTATCGGTACAAGCACAGTCATTCGATGATTTAGTAAAAGAAAGCAGCGTTGATTTAAACTTTCGCTATCGTGTAGAAAGTGTTGATGTAGACGATGCAGATGATAATGATGCTGCACTGGCCAATACGCTGAAGTCACGCATTACCTTTAAATCGGCCGAAGTAGGCGGAGTATCGCTACTGGTTGAAGGTGACAGCGTGTTACACGTGACCGATGACTTCTATGATGGTGATGGCCTAAATACAGACCAAGAAGATAAAGTACTAGATCAAGAAACCACGCAAATTAACCAAGCCTATGTTCAATACAAGGGTTTTGATACCACGGTAAAAGTCGGTAACCAACGCATTAACCTTGATAATCAGCGTCACGTGGGTGGTGTTGCTTTCCGTCAGGATGAAGCAACCTTTGATGCCGTCACAGTTGTGAACCAGTCAGTTAAGAATTTAACCGTGGTAGCTGGCTTTGCAGACAATAAAAATAGCATTACTAACAGTAATGATGAAATAGATATTTCTATTTTGAATTTGAAGTATGCGGTCAGCCCAGAACTGGCAGCCACTACTTTTTATTATGGAGCCGAGTTCCCAAGTGGTGAGACTCTAAACACTATAGGCCTGCGTGCAGTAGGTGATATCAGTAACATTAAATACGAAGCAGAAGTGGCTAGCCAAGAAGATAGCGCTAAAGACACCACAGCCTTATATTACAACTTATCCGCTGCCACAAAATTGGCCAATGTTACTACCAAACTGGGATTAGAAGTATTTGGAAGCGACAGCGGTGATGCTGCTTTTTGGACACCACTGGGGACCAATCATAAGTTCTTTGGTTGGAGTGATTCATACCTAAATGGGAATGGTGCTAATGGCCTGCAAGACATTAACTTCAGTGCTGTCACCAAGGTAAGTGGCGTAAAATTAGTAGCGCAATTACACAAATTTGACTCTGTTGAAGGCAGTGACGACTTAGGTACTGAAATAGGCATTATGGCCGCCAAGAAGTTTGGTGACTACGGCGCCAGCATCAAACTTGCACAATTCAGCGAAGGTGATGAAGGCCCAAGCGCAGTAGACGCCACTAAACTGTGGGTAACTGGCACCGCTAAGTTCTAAAGCCAGTCCCTTTCTTCACATTATGAAAACTGAAAAGCGCAGTAGCTATTGCTACTGGGCTTTTTGTATTTCAGTATGTGAACTTATGGCTTTTGAATAGCTGATAGAGCGTTGAACCTAGCTATAATAAGACCTATCGGTTATATGGGTTAAGGCAATTTGCCATCAAGCTCGACATTAAGGGCCAAGCCAGCATAAACTACTTCCTTATGAGTACGCCTATACCCATAGACCCGTATTCTAAAGCGGCCTTAATTTTTATAAGATAGGCTCATAATTAACCGGTAAGCCCTTCATTTAAAAGGGCTCACCAAAGCACCGAGCTATCACTCCTAAACCTTGTTCACCATGGAAGGAACGGAGCCTAGCCGATGGGTTGCAATAGAAATGCTGCAGCCTCCCCTTATTTTGGAAAGGTGTCACAGTGAACAAACCATTAGATACGGGCCTACCCTCATGGGAGCCCGGTGCACCGTCGTACCTTGCGTTACAAGACGGTCACCAACGTCAATTCAGCTACTTGCGCCTGTCTATTACTGATGTGTGTAACTTCAGCTGTAATTACTGCTTACCCGACGGCTATCAGTGCGAAACTAAGCAAACCCCTATTAGCCTTAAAGAAATCAAGCAAGTGGTCACGGTTTTTGCCCAAAAAGGCATTAATAAAGTGCGCATCACTGGTGGCGAGCCCAGTGTGCGAAAAGACTTGGTTGAGATCATTCACACCATTAAAAACATCCCTGGCATTCAAACCGTGGCCATGACCACCAACGGCTACAAGTTGGGGGAATACATTGGCCCATGGCTAGACGCAGGTCTTGACGCCCTAAATGTCAGCATCGACAGCCTAGACCCCAGAGTATTCGAAACCATCACAGGTCATAACCGCCTAAAAGAAATCATGGCCGGGCTAGATAAAGCCTTAGAGTTGGGTATTAAAACCCTTAAGGTGAATGCGGTCTTGCTTAAAAGCTACAACTTCAATGAATTTGAACGCTTTTTAAACTGGATCAAAGATACCCCTATTTCCTTGCGCTTTATTGAACTCATGGAAACCAGTGACAACCGCGAATACTTTCACGCTAATCACGTGAGCGGCGAAGAAATTCAACAGCGTTTGGAAAAATCCGGTTGGGTACAAAAAGTTCGTAAGAAAAATGCCGGCCCCGCCAATGAATACCTACACCCAGATTACCAAGGCAGCATTGGTTTAATCATGCCTTATAGCAAGGATTTCTGTACCACCTGTAACCGCTTACGCATCAGCTCTTTGGGCAAACTTCACTTATGTTTATTTGGCGAGGGGGGATTAGATTTGCGCCCTTATTTAATGCCAGGCTTAGAAAGCTTATTAAGTGATGCGGTGGATAAAGGCTTACAAACCAAACCAGAAACTCACTATTTGCAAAGTAACAACACAGGCACCACTCGCCATTTGGCCATGCTAGGCGGTTAGTGGCTTAGCTTGGAATTGGGCTAGGAAAATAAAAAGGGCTATACATGATTATTAAAGGGGCAATTTTAGCCGGCGGGCAGTCCAGTCGTATGGGGCAAGATAAGGCTCTATTAAACCGTGATCACCGCGATATGTTTTCTTATACCCTTGAGCAATTAGAAAACTTAAACCTTAGCGGCGTAGTATTAAGTCGTAATGCCCAGCAAACCCAACGCATAAGCTCCATGCCCTTAATTACCGACACCCATCCAGAGCTTGGCCCTTTAGGGGGCATTTACAGCATTGTAGAAAACATAAAATGCGACGCGGTATTAATTGTACCGGTAGACATGCCTTTATTAACCACCGACGATTTACAAAAACTCATTAGCGCTGGGCGCAACTTCCATGTACCCGTGTATTTTGAAAAAAACTACCTGCCGCTTTTTTTACCCATCAACAACAGCGTAAAAGAGTATTTAAAGTCGGTGGCAGATGGTGAAAATCAAAATCGCTCTGTACGAGGTTTATGTAATTATTTTTCGGGTATTCCGCTGTCGCCTTTAAATCAAGACCACCTAGTGAACACCAATACTCCAGAGCAATGGCAATTGGTGCAAAATAGCCTTAAAGAATTTAGCTAAATCAATTTAAAAATTAATGCCCTGTAAATTACAGCGCAAACCCATCATTTAATATTTTAGGAGCCACACATGGCACATTCAAAAACCGACGTATTTGTTCCTTTAAATCTTTGCGTCTTAACCGTTAGCGATACCCGTAACGAAGACACCGACACCAGTGGCCAATTACTGGTAGAGCGTTTACAAACCACCGGCCATAACTTGTTTGATAAAAAAATTGTCATTGATGACATTTACAAAATTCGCGCGGCCATTTCACAATGGGTAGCCGATGACAGCGTGCAAGGTATTTTAATCACCGGTGGCACAGGCTTTACGTCCCGCGACAGCACCCCTGAAGCAGTGACGCCATTATTAGATAAAACCGTTGAAGGTTTTGGCGAGCTATTCCGCCAAATTAGTCACCAACAAATTGGCACCAGCACCATTCAAAGCCGCGCCATTGCTGGCATGGCCAACAAGGTAATTATTTTTTGCATGCCTGGCTCTACCAATGCTTGTCGCACTGCTTGGGATGAAATTATTAGCGAGCAATTAGACAGTCGCCAAGGTCCTTGTAATTTTGTGGCTCAGCTAAAAGAAACCGACATTGAAAACTGTAAGAGCCGAGGGTAATTAGCATGGGGGTTACACACATTCTCTATATTAAAGAATGCCCAAGGCAAACCGTTCGCCTGTTAAATGAAAATATCATCTTCACCAATAGAGATTTTTAATATGGGATTTACACACATTAATGCCCAAGGCGAAGCTAATATGGTAGATGTGAGCGAGAAGCAGGTCACTGCTCGCTCTGCTCGCGCTGAAGCGTTTATCACCATGACGCCAGAAACCCTTACCATGATTTTAGAGGGTAACCACCACAAAGGGGATGTGTTTGCTGTGGCCCGTATTGCAGGCATTCAAGCGGCTAAGCAATGCAGTAATTTAATTCCGTTATGCCACCCGCTCATGCTGTCTAAGGTGGCGGTGGAATTTGAACCTCAGCCAGAACAAAACCGCATTCGCATAGAAAGCCTGTGTAAATTGGCAGGCCAAACCGGCGTCGAAATGGAAGCGCTAACGGCTGCGTCTGTTACTGCTCTTACCTTGTTTGACATGTGCAAAGCGGTAGACAAAGCCATGGTCATTAGCGGCATTCGTGTTTTAGAAAAAGAAGGCGGCAAGACAGGACATTACGTAGCATGATTAATGTTGTTTTTTTTGCGCAACTTCGTGAGCAGCTTAAAACAGATCAACTGCAGTTAGAATTAAGCACCCCTTGTACGGTGGCCGATGTTCAGCAAGCTTTGCTGGATAATCATCCACAATGGCAAGAGTTTCTGGCTAACCGCGCGTTAATGTGTGCCGTGAATCAAGACATGGTGCAAAGCGATGCCATGGTGAACGACGGTAACGAGGTGGCGTTCTTTCCACCGGTTACGGGAGGCTAGTGTGACGGACTCTTCTAACGTTTCAGACAGCCACAGCGACTTTGACTTTTTATCGGTTCAAGAACAAGACTTTGATGTAGCTTTTGAATACGCCCAATTAAGAGAAAACAACAGCCAAGATGGGGCCATTGTTTTCTTTTCAGGATTGGTGCGAGATTTTAACCAAGGCAATGATGTCACGGGGCTGTATTTAGAACACTACCCCGCCATGACAGAAAAAGCCTTGGCTAAGATTATTGAAGAAGCCAAAAGCCGTTGGCCGTTAAGCCGTGTGCGTCTTATTCACCGTGTGGGGCAATTATATTTAAGTGATCAAATAGTCTTTGTGGGGGTTTCCAGTAGTCACCGAGAAGCAGCGTTTGAAGCCTGTCACTTCATAATGGATTATTTAAAAAAGAAAGCGCCCTTTTGGAAAAAAGAAACCACTAAAAAAGGCGACTGGTGGGTAGAGTCATTAGAAAAAGATGAAAAAGCCTTGGATAAGTGGCAAGACCAATAGCCACTTTAAAAGTCGTTACGGTATTACCCCAGTTCAAACGTGGTAATACCATACACCTTTTCATGATCAATCTTCGGTAATCCCTTTTGGTACATACGCATGGTGGCAAACACCTCTTGCATATTATACTCAGCGGCTAACGCCATGGCCGCTGAATTATTCTCGGGCACATCCAGTATCAACAACTCCCCTTCAATGTCTTGCTGCAAGGCTTTAAAAAGCGCTTGAGCCACATTTGGATCATCAGCGAACAATGGACCTATCTTATAACCCTCTAGACACTTACGGCGAATTGCAAAACCTTGAATCTTTTCATCTTTCCAATAGGCCAGTGACAATCCCTGCGGTTGTAAAATCCACTTCCTTAAAAAAGCATCACGGTTGGCAGGAAAGCACTGCCTGTCATATTTGATAACCTCACCCATGTGCTCTGGGGTGATAACAGAGATATTCTTGTTATCAACTTCTTGAGCACTGGCTTGTATTTGAAAGCGATGATTCATGTAATGGGGCTGATAGCCCACACGCTTATAAATCTCGACATTTTCCAGCACCCCATCAATGCCAATATTTCGATCAGCACAATACTGTAAACGAGCCTTGGTTAATTCCAAACCTAAACCATGGCCGCGGTACAGCGGGTCTACTATATACAAGCCACAAAAGGCATAATCCTTGTCATAGCAAACCGCACTGCCTACCGCCACGATACGTCCGTCAATTTCACCGGCGAAAAAACCATCAGGGTCGGCTCTGTAAAAAAGCTCCGCATCATGAAGCCCTGGGTTCCATCCTTCACTGGCTGCCCAATCCACTGCCAATTGCACTTCGGACTGGTTCATTTTTCTAATGCGAAAGTTTTCCATTTTTACTCCATAAGAAAAAGCTTTTATTTACAGGATTTGGCTAGGCTTACTCATATGCACTGATGTACTTTTTTATAGGGGTGACTCAATTCATAGTCACACTCACAGATTTCGTAATTATAACTTCCGCCTGAATCTAAACAGATATCAGAAACAGGTGATAACCAATTAATTACTAATGAAACAACGAAGGTAGATATAAGCAATGTTAAAATTGTGAATACTTTCATAAATTCTCTGCATTAACCTCTATTTAAACCTCAGGACGCTAGGCTATATTTTATTGAGTTTCTTCAAATCAATACCACTACAGAAATCGGCCCTATAAATATAAGCGCCATAGAGAAATAAAGTACCGCTTTGTGCCTTACATAACCTATGAAATTAAGAGGCCTTAAAAAGAAACATGAAAGCATCATTAAAGAGACACCAAACCAAAGTAATGACACTAATATTGCATCACTGCCATAATAAATAATGCTACTGCTTCGCCCCCAGAAAACAGCCTCATTTTTTAGCAACAAATAAAGTGTATACAAAGTCAATGCTAGTGGAGCAATTATCCCAAACAAGGAAATTTCTATTTTTTTATATTTAGGCAGATTATCCATAAGTCCGTAAACTTAATGCGTAAAGTAGAGGCGGCGTAGCCGTCCAGATCGAAGGACTATTTTGTCTTTTTGTTATGTTTATTGATTCAATGCGTCACTAATTTTTTTACATGTAGGGTCACGTAAATCACTACTTTTATCGCGAAAGTGATTACTTATTAAGCACTTCATATATGATTTTGAACCTACTTTGAATTCGTGACTTTGTCCCCAAGACTTACCAACAATCTCATCTTGAGAATTAAAAGCGCTAAAAGAACAAGGGTTATGATAAGTATTAATTTCATTTAGACACGCAGAATAAGTACCGAGCCCTACACAATTTTAATATTCGTGCTGTAGACATATTTGCTCAGAATAATGAGGTGTTGTAATTGATATAGCTTCCCGTTTAGACATCTGCGAAACACAGCCAACTAAACTTGCCCCGGTGATAAGTATTAATAATGTAAACTTCATGAAAATTCCCTATTATGAATATACATAACGCCAACCTCGTCTGCGGTATATGGCTGTGGTTTTTGTTATGCATTGTTAGGTTAAACATCTGTTATTCCTGTGCGTTCAATAATCTCCGTTTTAAAGCCATCTATACTTTTCTGGTTCTTTTTAACCCAATATTTTTCAATGCCATCTGCCCCTTTCTTTTCCGACCATTTAGCCAAATCATCGCGATCACTATCGTAACTAAAATATGGGACTGACATTCCGCACGAAGCCTGAACTAAACTGATATCCAAGACAAAAATTTGTCTAGCAGCTATGCTGGCTGGGAATTGAGAGATGTATTCATGCCACTCTTTATCTTTTTGATGTAGAACCTTCGCTCTACCATAAGCTCGAAGAATTAACGGTTTTCCTTCAAAGGCACAGAACATTATCGTCATTCTAGGATTTTGTAGAACATGAGAGGCCGACTCATTTCCACTACCGGTAAGATTTAACCAAGCAATTTCTTTAGAATTAATCACCCGAAGAGAATCTCCACCTTTAGGAGATAAATTAACACTCCCTGTTTCTGCCGCTGTACCGACAAAGTAAATTTTTTGATCAGAGATAAACTCTACATGCTTATTATTTAATTCTAAATACTTCTGTCCCATTTAATCTTCCTTAATTACATTAATTCTGAATAGCAGCTTATTCATGCACATGGACGTTTTGTCACAACAGAAAAGGTCCTGAAACCCGTGTAAATCGATAATTTATCTGGAAAATTTTAAATACATTTCCAAAGTTCCCTGTAAGCGCGTACCCTTGACCTTTAGGTTATACGCGTTACCATCAAATAACGAGGCCCTCATCTACACCGGCACGCTATTTATAAGTACCTGATTTTGCAATAGTTGATTTAAAACAGCCAGTCTAAACACACATTATTTACATACATAAATGTGTAAGCGCGCAAAATTATATCGCTCCATTTAAGTACACTGTATTCATAAACAGTATTTATTAATTTGATAGTCTTTGAAAAAGCAGCATCAAATCCGAACCGATACCGAACTGTGAATTTTTTTGGCCTTGCAAGCGGTATTCCCATTAAATATACGAGGGAGCAAGGCCAAAAGATGAACGAAAAGGGGGGCTGGGGGACTCCCCCCAGAAAGGAAAACCGTACTAGCTGTTATTCATCAGCAAACTAAATACCGCTCCCTTTTCAAAGTGAAACGCTAAAATCACAACCCCAAATACACCCGACTAATTCCAAAAATATCCGTCTGTTGCAACATAGGTTTAATCACCTTCTCACCACTCTCCCCCATCACCTGCTTATTAGCAAAAAACGGCACATTCACCCCAGTGTGTTCCTCATGGCTGAAATCATTGGTGGCATAGTTCATGGCTAACACCCCACCCTCTGGGGTTTCAATACGGGCCACGAAACCCGGCGTGGCAATGGGTGCCCCGTAAGCTGAAAACAAACTGCCATCGGGAATAATTTGCGCGGCCTGACCGTGATCGGCGGTGATCATCACTAAGGTGTTACCTTGCTTATTGGCATAATCCAATGCCACCTGCACAGTTTCAAACAATTGCTGCGCTTCACCTATGTGCCCACACGGATTACGTTTATGGGACTGTTTATCGATGCTGGCACTTTCAATCATTAAGAAAAAACCTTTAAGGTTATCTAAACGATTAATCGCTAGGCTCGCCATGTCCTTCAAATCAGGGGTATTTTGTTTTGCAAACTCTGGGTTGGCTTCACACTTCATGGTGTCAGGTAGGGTCACCGAGCCTAAATATTTGTGAAAGAAATTCATAAAACTGTATTGCGGTTTCTCGGCAATGCGCCCATCAGTGCCCTGCCAACGAACCGGTAAATGTTTCTTGGCAAATAGGCCCAATAGTTTTTGATCGTCGCTTACATCTGCTGCTTGCTTTAAATCATCAATCACGGCAAAGCCGTTATTTTTGGCCTGCTTGAAAATATTCTCTGTGGGGCTATTTTCAGGCGCTTGTTTAAAAAACTTTTTACCGCCCCCTAATAAAACATCCACATCACTGCTGGCCAGCTGTTCGCTGATGCTGCCTAGCCCTCCTTGCTGAAAAGTATCTTGTTGGCAATCAATCACAAAGTCCCCATAGCTTTCATAATTCACCATTTGCTCAGGGCCTTCGCAGCCTCGCATGTTCACATGAGCAATAAAGGCGGCTGGGGTCGCATCGGTAATGGAGGCGGTAGTCACTAACCCTGTTTTTAACCCCTTAGCCTGCGCCAGTTCCATTATGGTAGGTAAGTCTTGATCGCGTTTCGCAGACGTTGCTATACGCCCTATGCTGGTGATATTGCCGGTGGCCATGGCCGTGGCGCTATTGGCGCTGTCAGCCACGTATATGGGCTGCGTAGGGTCGTCATTGCTGACTGTTATTACCTGTACGGCCGAGCGTACTGGCAGGGTATCTAGAATGGTTTGCCCTTGCGCCCCGTGTAGGTAGTTTCGGGCCGCCGTAATTTGCTGGTCATCCATGCCATCACCAATGATTAAAATGACATTTTTAGCCCCCTTAGTAACGGTATTAACAATCGCTTCTGCCCACGACATGGGGCTTATTGCCACTAACAATGAAATGCACAGGGCTAAACGGCAAAGGTAAGGAATCGGTTTCATAATTAGGCCTTTTTATAATGGGCCGATTATAAGCACAGATGACAGCTTAAGGCAGCTTAGAAATGCAAAGTTATAATGATCACCACTTACTTAACACCCAAATGGTGAGGTCTAGCTGGGTTAACTATACTGTTAATAACAAAACCTACCTTTAATGGGCATTCAAGGCATTGGCATGTTTATTAGTGTTTTAGAGTTGTTTAAAACCGGCATTGGTCCATCCAGCTCCCATACTATGGGGCCCATGATTGCGGCCAATGCTTTCATGGTAAAGGTGGCGGGCTTTTTGAGTGATGAAAACTATCAACCCAACAACCAAACGCTGCGCATCACTTGCCGTTTAAAAGGTTCATTGGCCTTTACCGGTAAGGGTCACGGTACGGATAATGCCATTGTGTTAGGGTTACATGGCTTTCAACCCAGTGAGTTAGGCGGCGAAAATATCAATGAACTGGTTAATGCACTTTTAAAAAAAGACAAAATTGAATTGTCAAAAAACAATTCATTCCTCCTCCCCACCATTATATTTTTTAACCCAAATGAAGATACTGTTTTTGACCTAGGCCCGCCGCTGCCCGAACATCCCAATGGCATGGTATTTAATTTAATAAAAGATCAATCCCCTGTAAAATCAAGCGAAGAAATACTGCTAACGGAAACCTATTTCTCCATCGGCGGTGGCTTTATTAACACCCAAAGTGAAATAACTCAACTGGTGGCGCCATTAAAAATGATGGCCAATATTGAATACCCTTATGGTTTTAACAGCGCCAATGAAATGCTAACCATGAGCGCTGATAGCGGTTTGTCCATCGCCCAAATGAAAATGCAAAACGAATTAAAAGGTATCAATGAGCACGTTCTTACTAAAGGGCTAGATCATATATGGGCCACCATGAAACAATGCATTGAAAATGGCTTAACCGTTAAAGGTACACTACCTGGTGGTTTAAACATTAAGCGCCGCGCACAAGATTTACATGAACAGCTCACTGCCCACCCGCAAAGCGCCAACCTGAATGACTGGCTGTGTGCTTATGCCATGGCAGTCAATGAAGAAAATGCCGATGGCCATGTGGTGGTAACCGCCCCCACCAACGGGGCGGCAGGCGTCATTCCCTCGGTGTTGTATTACTGGGTTAGAACGCTATTGGAAACTGCCACTCATAAAAATCAGGGGCAGAAAAATTTAGAAAAGCAGCTGGAAAATAAAGTACAAAATCAGGTGCGTACTTTTTTACTGACCGCCGCGGCCATTGGCGGCATTATAAAATATAAAAGTTCTATTTCAGGGGCTGAAGTGGGTTGCCAAGGTGAAGTAGGTTCGGCAGCAGCCATGGCCGCGGCTGGTTTATGCGCGGTATTAAATGGCACATCAAAGCAAATTGAAAACGCCGCCGAAATTGCTCTTGAGCATCACTTGGGCATGACGTGCGACCCGGTAAAAGGGTTGGTGCAAGTGCCCTGCATTGAGCGCAATGGTTTTGGTGCCATTAAAGCTTACACAGCCGCTTCCTTAGCACTACGAGGATCAGGAGAGCATTTTATGTCGCTTGATAATTGCATCGCCGCCATGAAACAAACCGGCTTAGAAATGTCCCATAAGTATAAAGAAACAGCTCTTGGGGGCTTAGCGGTGAGTTATACTGAATGTTAAGACAGCACACTAAAGGAAATTCGTTATAAATGTATCCCTACCCGTAATTTTGACAACTCTTAAAACTCGTGGCTTTCCTATGCTGCTTAAAACTAAGGTCATGCATTAGATAAATCAAGGAAGGCTATTGGCGAAGCGCACCACAAACTCAGTGCCCTTATTAATCGTAGAATGTACTTCTATATCGCCCTTTAATTTTTGTTTCACTATATTGTGCACGATACTCAAACCTAATCCGGAACCCCCTGCCCCGCGGCGAGTGGTAAAGAAGGGTTCAAATATACTGCTAAGGCTTTCTTCTGGAATACCATTACCATCATCACTAACACTAAGTGTGACGATATCCCCTTTAAGTCGCGCACTAATAATAAGCTTGCCTTTTTCTTTTCCTTCAAAAGCATGAACCATGGCATTTAATATTAAATTGGTGAGCAACTGATAAAAGTCCCCTGAATATGAGTCAATCACAATATCATCACGTACGTCGTTAATAATTTCCACAGGGTGCCTTTTCGTTTCAGGAAGTAGGCTTGCCAATAAAGATTCTACCAGCTCAAACAAGTAAAATTTAGCTTTGTGTAAATTAGTTTGATCCACCGCCACTTGTTTGAAATTTTTTACAAGAGTCACAGTACGTCCAAGATTATTATCCAATAAAGACTCTATTTCATTCATTTTAATAAGGTGCTCTTTAAATACTCCCTGGGTTAAGGTTTTATTATTCAAATCCTTTTCCATTTCATTCAAAGTACTTTTCAACACGCCATTAGAGGTAATAGCAATGCCTAAGGGGGTATTAATTTCGTGGGCTATGCCGGCCACCAAAGAGCCTAAAGATGCCATTTTTTCCGATTCGATCAATTGGTCTTGCGCGGTCTTTAAATGCAACATGGAGCGATTAATCTCTAAATAACTATTTTCTAGATCCATTTCATTTTTTTTTCGAAGTTTCATCTCTTGTTCTAGCTCGAATGTCCGTTCAATGACTTTATGTTCTAAATTATTACGCGCATCCTTTAATCGTCCTGACATTTTATTAAAACTTTCTGCCAGCTCAAAGCTTTCTTTAAAACCCTCCAGTTCCACTGTTAAGTCCATATCTCCCTGAGCGATGGCGCGAGTTGCCTTTGTCATATTCACTAACGGCTTCGCCACAGCTTGACCTAAATAACGGGCAAGAATTAACGCCCCAAAAGATATTGATACTAAAGCTGCAATGGAAAAATACATAAGCCTATCAAATACTTGCATGGCCTCGCTGTAATCTTCTTTAAACACCATTCCCCAGTGCATTGAGGGTAAATAACGAGAAGCCGCAATCACCTTCACATTACGATAGTCCAGTTCCACAGCGGTACTTCTTTCACCGCCCATGGCTTTATAAAGTGGATAAGGCAATTCAGCTATGGGCAATTCTCGTCCCACTTCAATACTGGGATCATATTTTACGCGGGTTTGATAAGAGAAATAATTACCGTGCTTTGAAGCCACCACCACTTCTCTAGATTCTTTTGAGCCGCCAAGATCTAGGGTAACATCCTGAATAATATTATAATCCACCTGCAGGGCTACTATTCCAATGAGCTTTCCAGCTCTTAATATGGGCGCCGCCACAAATGCAGCAGCCTCACCAGAGGGAGAGTAATATTCAAAAGAAGAAGAAGACGCTTCCAAAAAATAGCTGGCTCTTTTCACCACGCTACCAAGGCCACTATTCCGGTATTCACCGCGATAAATATTCGTTGCAAAATCACTTTCATGAATCAAAGAAAAAACAATGTCTCCCTCAGGAGAAATTAAAAATATGTCAAAATAACCTCGCTCCTTAAAATCTTGAAAAAAACTTCTATGAATTTTCTCCTTAAGATAATAGGCCTGCGTTTGTTTCTGCTTATGCTTATAAAGGGGAATGAGATCTGCTAATAATTGTTCACTTTGTACCGATTTTGACAATAACTGAGCATCATCAATGCGCTGTGAAATATATACCTCCACTTGCTCGACTTTTTTATCGGCCAATTGTGAAAGGTGCTCTTTTTCTTGTGATAATAAACTTGCCCGAAAAGATACTAAATAAATAGTCGTCAACACCACCACAGGTACAATGGTGCTTAAAAATATCCAAATAAATAATTTTTTCGACAGGGTATATTGGTTCATGGGGACTCAATAGCCTCCAATCTTTTTAACCATTCCTGGCGACTGTATGTCGATGGAAAGGGGGCTGGGCGTACCGAAGTTCCGCTGCTCCAGACCACTTCAAATTGTCCATCTGGCATAATCTCTCCAATGCGCACGGTTTTCCATAAGTGTTGGCTTTTTTTATCAATAGACACCACGCCGTGAGGGGCTTTCATGCTTTGATACCCTAAGGCTGCTCTAACTAAAGTAGGCAAGTGTGAACCAGCGGTTTCGGCGGTTTGCGCCCACAAATGTACCCCTGTGTAGGCGGCCTCCATGGGGTCATTAATCACCCGATGTTGCCCAAATTTTATTTTAAAATTTTCAACAAACTCCAAATTCTCTGATGTGTTAATGCTTTGAAAGTAGTTCCATGCCGCATAATGCCCCTGTAATAAGTCAGTACCTATGCTAAGCACTTCCGTTTCAGCAATACTGTATGACATCACTTTAATTTTAAGATCTTTTGGCAGGTGTTTAAAAAAAGCCACATTACTGTCGCCATTGATAGTGTTAATAATAAGGTTAGGGTTTTTTAATCTAATGTCGTCAATAAGCTCTGCAACATCATGGCTGCCTAAGGGCAAATAGGTTTCACCCAACACGCTGATGTTTCGATTTTTCAGTAAATCTTTAATGATCATATTAGCTGTTCGGGGGAAAACGTAATCTGAGCCCACTAAATAAATATTTTTTCCGATATTTTCTAATGCCCAGTGAACGCTGGGAATGATTTGCTGATTAGGGGCTGCACCGGTGTAAACGATATTGGGGGAGGCTTCTAAACCTTCGTACTGCAAAGGGTAAAACAGTATATGGTTGTATTTTTCAATTACGGGCTTAACGGCTTTTCGACAAGCGGATGTCCAGCAGCCAAAAATCACCGAAACCTGGTGCTGAGTAATCAGGTCTTCTGCCTCTAAAGCAAATTGATCCCAATTTGAGGCACCATCCACCACAATGGGATGGAGCTTCCTGCCCAGCACACCACCGCGTTTATTAAGCTCTTCAATGGCCATTAAGGATGCGTCTACCAAAGCGGTTTCACTTATGGCCATGGTACCGGTTAGAGAATGTAAAATGCCCACTTTAATGGATGGTTTTTTCTGGTAGTCACAGCCACTTAGATTAAAAAGGCAAGCCAAAAGCATCACGAGAGTTGTCCGTAATGCACACTGAGAAATATAAGCAGTCAACACGGCTTTCAAGCTGTCAAATAAAACCCGAATAAGCTTTCCACCTATCTAGCAACACCCAGCATTAAGTTTGGCTTAATTATTACAATTCACCAGTAACACTTGAAGGCGGGGCTTTAGCGAAATCTAGCGGGTAAAAATGAATTAGGCTAGGCAGTCAGCTTGAGCCATATATTGAAAAGAAAGGATGAGCAGCTAGGCCTCATGCTGGCCCTTATTAAAGAAAGGAATAACCTCATGGCCATTTAAGCCATTAGGTGATTCAATTCCTCTTTTAATTGCTCAGCGTCAATGGGTTTATGTAAACACAAAAAACCATTGCCCTTTATATGCTGCAGTATCTCAGGGTCGGTGTCCCCAGTGATGATAATGGCCTCCACCGGCTTAGAAATTTTCCTAGCCAACTTCAGCAATACTTGAATGCCGTTCATATTGTCCTGTAAGCGATAATCCATCAAGATTATGTCCGGTAAATGGTTGCCAATAACCGCCAACGCCTCTTCATAGCTAGCGGCTTTGTCCACTTGATACCCCCAAGACTCTAACAACCAGCCTAAACCCAAAAGGCTATCGGGGTCGTCATCTACCACTAAGACCCTGTGCAGAGTGACAAAAGGCTCGGCAAGCGTTTCAATTTGGTGCTCAGAGGCCTTACTTTCTTTTTGAATGGCAATGCCCAAGTCAATGCTAAATTTTGAACCCTGCCCTAAAAAAGATTGCACCTTAATAGAATAACCCATTAAGGCCGCTAGCTTTTTAACGATGGCTAGGCCAAGCCCTATGCCTTGGCGGCGATCTCGACGATTATTTGAAAGCTGGTGATATTCATCAAAAATATTCTCTAGTTCACAGTCAGCAATGCCGATGCCTGTATCTTTAATGCTCAAGCTTAGCGTTTGCCCCTGCACTGATTCTTCAACCGTAATTTTCCCTTGTTCCGTATATTTAATGGCATTTTCTAACAGGTTTCGCACAATTCTCGACAACAGTATTCGATCTGCCATCACCGTATTTTGAGCACCATTATAAATAATCTCTAAATTCTGATTTTTGGCTTGCTCTTTAAATTCATCTACCAAATGGGTTAATAAAGGGGTTAGCGCCACCGGCTCCATGACACATTCAACATTGCCTGCGTCTAAGCGCGACACCTCTAGTAAAGCATCAAATAACTCCTTTAAAGCCTCATAGGAATGCTGAACCTTTTCAAAAACATTCAGGTTAGGTTTATTGTCTCTTAATGTTTGAGAGAACGCGTATAAAAATAATCCCATGGAATTTAGCGGCTGACGCAAATCATGGCTGGCTGAGGCTAAAAATTTAGATTTTTGAATGTTCGATTTTTCAGCGTGCTCTTTGGCTTGTGTCACTTGCTTTAACAAGCGCTCATTTTCAATATTAATACTAATGGTACGAATAACCACTTTAGACATACGCCGCGCTGTTAATGCCAAGTACCCAGTGTAAAGAGTCACCACGAAAAATAATACATAGTATCCAAAACTATATGCTTTAAAAGCGCCTCCCATGAGCGTTGGAACCATAAAACACAAACACCCTATAAAAGAAGGTGCAAAACCGGGAATATTTCCTGCAGTAATGCCCACTAGAATCGTAATGAAAGTAACAAATAACTCTACCTCATCTATATAGGGCATAAACAAAAACGCCCCAGCGCCCCACAGTAAGCCGGCCATCAACATAAAAGAAACGATCACACCGTGAAATAAACGAAATCGATGTACCCCCTGCGCACGAAGTTTAAATATGACTCGATAGAAAAAAAACCAACGAATAATAAACAGTAATCCAATTAGACTAGCCCATACAAACACACCTTCTCCATGGGGAGAATCGATCATTAAAAATGCTAAAATGGCCGCCAGCACAAAGCTTAAAAATCCCATTACTTGGGTTTGCTTAAACAGCATGTCCAAGCGAACTTCATTCACCGGGTTAATAGGATCATCTTGGTGGGGAAATTTTGAAACTAGTTTTTCAAACATTAACATTCAATCAAATTAACAGGCGAGTTCATATAAATCCTCAATCGCTAAATAAACCATTTTTTCGAGCGTAATGCATAAGTTCTACAACATTACGCACTTCAAGTTTATTCATTAAGTTATAACGGTGATTTTCTATGGTCTTGGCAGACAAATTTAATCGCTCGCCAATTTCACTGTTGCTGAAGCCTTCTACCACTAAATCTAACACCTGATATTCACGATTGGATAAATCAGGTTTTTGATTAATGGTTTGTTCTTTTACTCTGGCTGAATAGGCTTTTTTTCCGCTTAAAACGTCACTGACGGCTTGCAACAGTTCTTGGGCCGATATTTCTTTATGTAAAACCCCATCGGCAGCGCTATTAATTAATTGCTTAAACAAGGCACTTGAATCAATTCCCGTTAATGCAATCACTTTGGTTTGAGGGTATCTTTTTTTAATCTCATTCAGACTCGTTAAAGCACCGCCCCCTGGCATACGGTAATCGAGCAGTACTAAATCAGCCGGCACTTTTCCAATGACTTCTTTAAGGCTAATAGCATCGTCCACCTCGGCCACCACGGTATAACCAACTACCGCCTCTAATAAGGTTTTAATGCCTTCACGAAATAACTGATGATCATCGGCCAAAATAATTTTTATTAGCATTTATGTTCCTCTGTAGAATAGGGGTACTGGCTTATTCTACTGACTAGGGAATAGCTTCCATTGAATAGACCTATCTTAGCAGATTGTGTGACTTTTTAGTGCAATTAGCTTAATTTATAAACTTGACAAAATCAGTATCACAGCTAAAAGATGAGTAAATAACTTTTCAAAACACATACAAAAAATGCATGATATATTTGAAATTTATTATCGCTTTAAAAAAACAGCTAAACAAATAAATCAAGCCAATTATTTTATCTTTCATTATCAATAGCGCTCACTTAAAATTAGGTGTTCCCCCTCATTACCCGCCTATGCAGATATGATATAGAAGCCAAGCTACGAGTTGACGAACCTCACATTAACTCCATTCGGTTCTTTTTTCCTTTAATTTTTCTTTCATAAGCGATTCTCTCTCACCATACTCACCCCTTATAATATTATTCGTCAGCGTAAAAAATTAAAAATAAAATGCTGTTGTACACTTTTTTGGGGGAGCACGGTAATGAGCGTCATTGAAAAACCAATACATCTCCGTAAAGTGGCCTCTGGGATTATATTGCTGCCAACTCTTGCGATTGTGGACTGTGATACCAATCGAAATCACCAGGCCATTAATGACGCCAGATCTGACCAGTCCACTGGCAGTAGCAGCACAAATCAAGATGGTTTAGCCCTTTATACGCAACAGTGTGCCAATTGCCACGGTGCTGATGGCTGCGGTGGCCCAGGTGGTACTGTAAATGAATATGAGGACAATTATGAGCAACTGACCGCATACGTCAGCGAAACCATACCAGTAGGCGATGTATCCAGTTGCATCGATCAATGCTCCGAAGATGTGGCTGAGTACATGCTAGGAGCCTTTTTAGGCCAAGGTATTCCTGATGAGCCTTCTGTGACTATGCCTGAGCAACCCTCTGAAGATAACAATAGCGTTGATGACCCATCTGATGGCGAAGACCCCATTGAGCCTCTTGATCCAACCGACAGTGACCTAAGCATCATTCTCAGTTTCTACCGCGCCAATATCAAAGATACGGTGGCCATGAGCGATACTGGCCCGACCCTAAGGCAGGCCACCATCATCATGACTGAGCGATTGCCCAGTGATGATGAAGTTGCATTAGCACAAAGCAAAGATGTCGGCTTAGGGCTAATCCTTAAAGCATTAATGAGCGGGGAAAATTCATTACCCATAAACTCAAGCACACTGAAAATTAACGTCACAGGAAAAGGCAGGTTTATTTACCCAATGCATCTACACGCCGCATTGCGCAGTGAACTAGGCTTACCCTTGGATGATTTTCCATTAAATAATCTTGAATTTTTAGACCTATTTAATACTGATTTAGTGTAGCGCTCTGAATTGACTTAATGAGTAAGATCATGGAGAAATACTTGTCTAACATCTCAAATTATAACGCCACAAATAGTGACATATCGGTTGCTACAGACAGTCATTTTAACATTCATAAAGATTTAACATTTTCATTTGAACGTCGTCATATTACCGAACCTATTTCACAACAAAACACGCCTGTGAAACGGCATCATTATTATGAACTTATCTGGGTCACTCAAGGGAAAGGGGATCACCTCATTGATTTCCATCAACACCCATTAAGAGGCGGGCAGTTTTTTTTAATCGCTCCTGGGCAGGTTCACGAGTGGCGAAAAGGTGCTGGTTTCAATGGTTTTACTTGTCTGTTCCCTGAGAGTTTATTAGATCAACATTATCACACTAATATTTTAAAGACGGCTAGGCTCTTCACCTCAGAGCACGATATCAACCCTATTATAATGCCCGAAAATAAAGAGCCCCTGCTAAACAACCTAGCTCACTTATTATGCAATGAGTCACAAAAAGAAGAGCGTGATATACATATTATCCAGCCATTATTTATGGCCTTTTTATATGCCATGACCAGCCAACCAAGTGAAACGAATAGTGTGCTGGCCCAAACGAATCAGGTTACTGAGCTTAGCACTTTAATTGATGAGTTTTACGACAAAGAAAATAACGTTGTCTTTTATGCTCAACAGTTAAAGATGAGCATCAAACAACTAAATGCACTTGCAAAAGCGACTCAGGGGAAAACTGTCTCGCACCTCATTCAAGATAGAAAATACCTAGAAGCCAAGCGCAGTCTTTTGTTATCCCATGAAAGTATCAAGGTGATTGCTTACAAATTAGGTTTTGACGATCCGTCCTATTTCTCACGATTTTTTCGACGTTATAGCGGTGTATCTCCCTTACAGTATAGAAATGAAACATTGAGTTTTAACACCGAAAAACTTACCTAACTCAGTGGAGTCCGCGACCACCAAAACACCGATAATATTTATAAACTAGTAAAAAGCGGCGCATTTGCAATACAATATAAAAATAAAACGCTAAGCTTTAACCTTCCTAAAAGATCAATCACTTCTAATTCAGTACGCGACATCACTACTGTGACGCCGCTAAATTTTTATGAACCCATAAAAATTACCCAAGTTCAGAATTGAAAAAATCAAATTCCTGTGGATTGCCAAATGGGAAACTTGCGGATGATAATCCCAACTCTGTACGTAAGGCACTGTGTACATGCATAGGGTGAATAATTGCGCTGCCCGCCTCACCATCTACAGTAAGAGTGTTTGGATTTAGGGCCAGTGCATTTTGGTTTTCATCCGAAGCATTGATCACTCGATTGCCCCACGGGGCATCCTTGCGCATCATCATATAACTGCCCACTGGCCAGTGATTTTTGCCATTACTGCTATTGTAATAAGGGGTACGAGAAAAGTCTGACCCCACCATTACGGTTAAACGATCGCTCACCCCTTGCGCCTCAGCATAGTCCCAAATATAGGTGAGCAACTCCGTTAAAGTGGTTAAGGCCGTAGTTTGCTCATTGTCATGATTTTGATGACTATCAAAACCGCCAGCACTGATATCCGCCGCACAAGTGACCCCTGCTTTAAAGCCTAATATGGCAATTTGTGCTTGAGACAATGTCTTGGAATTTTCAATTAAAGCGTCATCAGGAATCACACCAGCAAACTGCTCTAATGCCACGATATTAGGTCGAGCGCCATAATAGGATTTCATGGCCGATTTTTGTCTAGGTAACAAACCATCGTCCAATTGCATTTTTTCAAGGCGAGCTTGTTGCGCGGCAACAATTTGATTCACGTCGTTTTCTGAGTAAAAACGACCTCTATTACCGTTAACATTAGGCTCTAATACGTCTCTTAGCTCTGATACTTTATCAATGCGAGAATAACGAATCAGCCCAGCGGTTTCGGCATAGCCACCAAAATTCAAATAAGAAACAGGCAAGGTAAGGCCATGCTCATGAGCAAACAAGGCGGTCATGGAAGGAAAGCCCACTGAAGTCCGCCCACTCCAGGCATGCATCGTCCCTACCCGATGGGAATTGGTTTGCATGTCTACGCCATTAATCACCATCATGTCTTTACTAAAACGCTCAAAAAAGGCGGCATTATTAGCAAATGGTGCGTAAGGAATATTGCCTGCTTTGGGCAAATCATCTGCGTTCATACCCACTGCCCAGTTATTAATAACCGTATTATTGGTATTCACTTTGGGGTCACAAAAACTTGAAACATCCCAACCACCACCGGCTTGGACCGTTAAAAACAATTGCCCTGTGTACGGCGTAAATACGTCGGCCTGACTCATCTGACTAACCGGTAATGCTAAGCTGGCACTGGCATAACCAAGCATGCTTAAAAACTTTCTTCTGTTCATTTTTTTCGCCCCTAGTTATTCGTGAAGGAATTTATAATCGGTCATAAAATACAATGTCATACGTGCCCAAGTGGCCTGCATGTATTGTGGATCCTGCAGGTCATCATTTGTGAATGACATGCCACTAGGGGCAGAGCAACTTTCGTCGCTGCCAGTTTCTACATTAGAAGTGCCCGCATCTGACCTCGCTTGCCATAAACCCACCAAAACATCATAGGAGTCCTGCAAGGCTTCACTGTCTAGACTTAATGATTCCCCTAAAAACAAGCTGTGCATTTTTTGCAATTGGGTTTTGATTGCCACTTCACCTGCGGCGCCGGGCGTTGTAAAAATGTCTATGTCGTTAAAAATTAAACGTTCACTTGCCACTCGTTTAAAGTCGGCCACAACAGCCGGACAGCTAACTTCTAAGGCATTCCCCAAAGCCACGTTAGACATGAGCGCAGTAATTTCTTTAGAGCGCTCGGTAATCCCATAAGAATCGATACCGCCATAATAGGTGACGAATTTATCGGACAAATGATCCGTCGCGCCCTCTGTGCCCGTACCACTTACACTTGTATCTTCTCCCCACGAGAAGCCCACTAAGGCCTTCGTTTTAAGGGCTAATTCTTCTGGGGTTAATAAACGATCGACACCTACGTTAGATAAGGATACTTCTCGGTCGGCAGATAATGCCTCTGACGAGCTATCGCCTCGGAACCAAGAAGACATCATCATTTCTACCAAGAGATCTTTAAGGTTGAAAGCTGAGCCACCATTAATGCCCTGAGAAAATTGCCCAGCCAACTCATTAATAGTTTGCTGCTGAACTTCATAAGCATTGAGCTGTGCGGCATAGTCAGGATCCGTTACTTCTTCGGGAGCTTCATGAATGGGTAAACTCATCACAGAAGACCACCAAAAAATCACACTGGCCACGGCAAAGCGCTCGTCCTGAGTAATACGTTGCGCCAATACTTGTAAGGTATTTTCTTGCTCGGTAATCGCGCCGTTGAAAGCCGGTGCCAACATGTCGCGGAACCAGGTATCACCAGATTGAAAGCCAGAAGTTTTATCGTTGGTATAGCTCGTGGGCAATGCACTTAAGCCGTTTTTGGCATCGCGATAATGCATGGTATCCCCATAGTTTTGAAACGCCCCCGCCATTGGATCCATAATGTTATGGCATACAGTACAGGCTGGGTTATTTAAAGTAGGATTGTCGGTATCGGCCAAGTCTTCAGGGTCGGTGGTGCGCGCTGCGGATTTTTCAATGTCCACATACAAAAACTCGTAAAACGCCCAACTAGCACGGGCTCGATTACGGTTGGTATCGGTGCTGGGGAAACGTCTTAATATGGAAGGCTCATTTAACAACCCGGCATGAGGGTATTCAATAAAGCCACCGTGAGAATCGACCCGTGGTTGACCATCACGAATAATGACCGTATTGCCGTCGTTTAGGATCTGGCCGCGGTGCAAACCGGGTTTAAACTCTGTGGCATCGCTGGCGTTATCAAATTCGACTCCTGAATTATAAATCTGCGAACTGTATGGATTCACCATCGTATAATTCGCCGTTAATACCTCAGTGTAGGGGCGTTCATTCTCTACCACGTAAGCAATTAATTCTAACGGGGCCATGGCGGCACCAAATTCGAAACCTGACCACAATTGGTTAAAATTAGCAGCAGCTTCGTAGTTACCATTAGCCAAAACAGGATAAAAGGTATCGTTCTTGGCCACGTAATTAAGTTCACCATCAGGGGCCACTGCTAAGGTTAGTAAGCGGTCGTTGGCAGCGCGCAATAGGTATTGGTGGAAACCTTCTCCGCTCATTAATCCTTTTAACGCATTACGAAGGCCGGCATCGCCGTTTTCGGCAACGGCATATTCGTCTGCTGTGGGTAAACGCCCAGCGGTAATCAATGCGGCGCGACGTAACGTATCCTTAGCGCTGGTGTTTGAGATGCCATCCCAAAACGAGCCAGCACAAACGGTATCGCTTGGAGCGTCGGAACCTGACAATAACTGTAAGTAGTTTTCTAATTTCTTAAAACCATCATCATCACAACTAAGGCGTGTGCCACCGCCATGATTTGAGCCGCCGCGTACTTTACTTAATAAAATGTCGTAGGCATTGCCGGTATTGTCAAAGAAGTATGACAAGGCTTGTTGGTTAGACTCGGCATGATCACTTCCTTCGCTAAATATTAAATCACTGCTTTTAGCCGCACCTGTGGAAGAGTGACACCAAGTACAGGATTCTTGCACCACTTGGTTTTCTATATTAGCCGCATAATAGCTAGAGATCGCATCCCCTTCACCTGGATCCCCTTCACCTGGATCCCCTTCACCTGGATCCCCTTCACCTGGATCTCCTTCACCTGGATCTCCTTCGCCTGGATCTCCTTCGCCTGGATCTCCTTCACCTAGATCTCCTTCACCTGGATCTCCTTCACCTGGATCTCCTTCACCTGGATCTCCTTCACCTGGCTCTCCTTCACCTGGATCTCCTTCACCTGGCTCTCCTGGAACGTCTAGATCTAGAAAGGCTTCAAAAATGTATTGCGATACCGCATCTGCGCAATCATCCACACAACTATGGGATGCACCAGGTGGCATGGTTTGATCAGTAATACTCACTAAGTCTTCTAAACTGCCTGAATATTGATTTAATGGGGTCCCTAAATTAGCTTGACCTTCGTCACCGTGACAACTGGTACATTGGGCCTGATACAGATCCTGTCCCTGTTGTACTTCCCCACCACGATCGTCACTGGAATCATCTGCTGGTATTTCATCATAGTCACTGCCACTTTGGCAGCCAGCCAACGATAAAAACACCATCCAAGTGAAGGCCCAAGACCCAAAGGTATTCCAATTTACTGCCATCGCCGTGCCCCATTAAATGATTAGTCTGTCATCAAGTTATTTTATGGCATTTTTAAGAAAATCCATTTTAAGGAGCTTCTTAAAATGCATTCACTTGGTTGTCATTAAATATGCATTTAAGACAAATCCATGGATGCCACCTTATATCCACAATTATGGGCAAGGCGAGGTGAAGGGAAAGGGACTTTATGGAAACTTAACGGTACTTTTAGGCATACAGAGTAGTATTACTGAATAGATGTGAAGTGCGTCAAATAAGGCGACAGATAAACTATAGTGATACCGACTAAGCTATCTTGAGCATTTAAAATCAGCCAATTTCCCATCTAAAAAATCCACCATTTCAATTCATAGAAAGACTGCAAAATCAAAGGGGAAAACACCCATTTTTTTAGAATAAATAAAATTTATTAACCCTGTTAACAGGGGCTATTTAAGGGGCTGGTAAAGTACGCTCACAATTGTTCCACCAACAAACTGTGCTTTCGATATAATTCATTAATCCATCAAACACCACCGCCTCTTCACGGCTTTCATCCTGATAGCGCCGTGCCCCAAAAGCCCCTTCATCTGTCCAAAAATCTTCATTTAGAAAATAGAAAAATGTCGTGGCACCGGCCGCTTCAAAGTTTTCAAAGTTACTAACAAACGCGTCGCTCAAACGGCTATCGCGATTCAGAGTGAAGAACTTATCCACCACAGATTGCCCCGCCCCTGTGGTTTGCATAAAGTTACCCCCCTCATACGCAATCAACTGTAAATTTCGATCCGCTGCATAGGCCGCATGCGTAATGTAATTTTGATTTAACTCTACTAACGAGCCTTCAGAATTAATGACATTGCCTAAGGTGATTTCTTGCAAAATATTATTCACACTCATGGCATCAAATGCCGCAACATTGTCTACGTATAGACGGTTGGGCCCTATGTAGCCATTAATAGCCAGCGCATCGGCATGGGTGGCGGCATTTTCAAAATCTAAAACATTTAAGGTGTAATCACTTAATGGGTTAAAGCCCACCAAAACCTTTATTAAACGCTCGCTAGATTCGGTGATTTGGTTATCCCAAATATCAAAAATTTCAACTGAGCGCCGTCCGGCAAATTTGGCAATTTTAATAAGGTCACTGTCACTGTTGGGAATGCCCGAACCCGCTTCGTTTGCTTGATCTAACGCATAACCGTAAGGCAAGGGCGTCACCGGATTAAAAATTTCATTACCGTATTCTAAATATATTTTTAAATTTTCGTTTAATCCGTTATCCACTAACTGCGCGTACTGAGTAACATAATCATCGTTGGTCATCATGGGCACATTTAAATAAGCATCCGCATTTAACAAGTTGGCAAAGGCCAATGGATACTCAATGGCAAAACCCCGTTCATCATCTGTAAAGTTTTGATTATGAAGCGGCACCCTATCGCTCCAGTTTTCCACATGATTATCTTCTGGGCGCAGCCATTTCATAAAGCGGATGGCGCGATACTGTTGATAAGTTGACGCATATAAAGGGTGAAATACCGGTTTGGGATTGTTCATTTCGTCGGCGGTTTGTGTGAAGCGATCCCAATAAATATCTTCAAAGTCGTAACAACTTTCATCTAGTGCGCAACTGCCTTCTCCCCCTCGCGCCGTTTGGCAATATTTAAAATAATTAAGCTCAGTTTCACTGCGCCCACACATGCCACCTGGGGCGATCATGCGGATATTTTTTATGTAGTTTTCAGCTTGTCCCGCAATACGAATGCCAATTCCCAGATCGGTTTGTTGAGCGGTTGTGATATTAAAGGTTAAACGATTTAAGCCATTACTCATTTGCGCCTCGCTGCCCTGAACATGAGCCACTTCAGGCTGAATATCCCAACGAATGGATAAATCCCCATCCCCTTCCCATAGCACCACATACTGGCCTTCTGGGTAATGACCTGCCATGGATCCAAAAATTAACGTATCGGCACACTGATTCGTGCTAAGAGAAGGGACCCAGCCATTGGCATCTAAACTTAAGGCAGGTCCCGATTGCCATACATCGCTATTACACAGGTTGGATATCCAAGGCTGACTTTTAGGGAACACATCCATTAATACCCAGCCTGGTGTCCAAGCGGCAAAAGGCGCAATGTTTACCGCCAAAGGAGAGTTGGCGTTCAGGGTGTTTTCGCCATAGTGATCATCTGCTATTGGGTTATCATCTAGATCAGAGTCATCAACGGGGTCTGTTTCGTCATCCTCATCATTTGGCTCATCGCTGGCGTTAGGGTCTTCTATCACTTCTATGGATTCATCTGAACTTTCTAAATCAATACAGCCCCCTAAACCCATCACTATTAGACCCAGTAATAATAAAGACATTAAATAGCCAGAAAAATATAGATGCAATTTCATGATCAATGGACTCAGTAAATGATGCTTAAAGCGCCTAAAACCGTAATAAAAGTATAGCTAAGGGGTTTATGGGCGTCTTAAACCAATAGAATGAAACATGCTAATAGTACAAAACGTTAGAAGGAGAACATAAATGCGAGTCGATTACTTAAGCTACAATATGAAGTTTTTAACAGACTAAATGAATTATTCATACCTAAAATTCATAAGGGAATTACATACCCAGAGGGAGTGAATGCAATTTTTATGCTATTGATTGCGCAAAAATAGCTCCGGAAATTTTAGGCTATAAAGAGCAGAGCAAGGCTCCCTATGTGATTACTAAAGGCAGCTTATTTGATTTATTTTTTACCAGTATCACCAAGAAATACTTGATCATTTAACGATTAGTAAAAGAAAAATATTTAATATTAGCAACCCAAACTTAACTCCTAAAACACCATTAGCTCGAAATTATGGTTAGATATACCAAATGAACTCTGACAACAATAAAAATATAAAACAGAAATTAACCTGAGCACCCCAATCAGGTTATGAATTTATTTCTAATTAGGTGGGTAACTTTAATGATCCACTAATTAATATATTTCGGTTATTGCTTCATGTTTTTATCTTCAGGTTGCCAACCCGGCGGACGTAATACATAGCCCATAACTTGCCCAATCCCTTTTGCACTTCTTATATCCCTAAAAATTTTATAAAACTCATGAAACTGTACCGTAATGGGGTTTTTTGAAGTCATAGGAGTGGCCAATCCATAACTGGGGATTTTATCTTCCTTAGCAAAGGTGCCAAACAATCGATCCCATATAATGAGTATTCCGCCATAATTTTTATCTATGTATTCCTGATCCGAGCCATGATGAACCCTGTGGTGAGAAGGGGTATTCAGAATCCATTCTAAAGGACCCAGCTTGCCAATCATTTCATTGTGAATCCAAAATTGGTAAGCCTGAATTAATATTTCGGCTGCAAAAATAAACATGGGGTGAAAACCCAGTAACAGTAACGGCAAATGAAAAGTAGCTGACACTACCGGATCAAATAAGCTGAAACGAAAGGCAGTGGCCGTATTCATAACTCCAGAGCTGTGATGTACCGAATGGGCCAGCCAAAATAAACGAACTTTATGTAAACATAAGTGTTCTACATAATAGGTAAAGTCTGCCATAAGTATTACTAGTAGAAACCCCATAGTATTGATCGGCATCTTCCATGGAATATATTCGTAAATGGTAAAATAGCCATATACTGCTGCCGAAAACACCACCACTTCGGTAAAGTAAAAAGGTATTTGTGTAATCAAGCTAGATAGAGTTTCAAAAAATCGCTCACGGCTAAATCGCCGAGTAAGCGCATCATCTGTCAGTTCTATGGTGAGAAACAACAAGGCAAAAACTAAGGTCCAGTCGTATACATCTATAGACATATGCTCTAGGTACTCTGTAATAGAGCCTAACTGCACTGGGTTAACCAGATAATACATTAAGTCATCCATCAGTAAGCACCATCATAGGTGGATAAAAAGGCGCGCTGATGGCTTACATTAAAATATTCATCCACCTCAAATACCTCATAATCCAACTGATATTCTAGAGCCAATTCCTCAGGGTTATCCCAAGTCGCCAACACCGAATCTCGTAATAAATATTTTCCTTTTGGTAACTGAATGCTGCTGACCACGGATGAAGTTTGTTTAAGGGAGTACTGATAGCCAATCAGTACTTCAATACTTTGGCGTTGGTGATCAAAAGATTTATAAATTAAATATACCTTATTGCTGCGCGATAACCCCGGCAAGTGCCTTTGTGTATCTAGTTTATAAAAATCCCCCCACAATGTTTCTAATTGTGTTTTTATACTGGCGTTTAAATTTAAAGTACCTTCAATGCCACTGACACTCAATTTAGGCCGGCGAAACACCTTATTCTTTTGTGTTTTACCTGATATGACTTGCTCTGTATTGAGTGCTCCTACATTTCCCTTTTCAGAGATATTTATGTACCCAACATTGCTTAAGTTAGCAGATAAAACCCTTTCAGTTTGAACATCATTAGCCTTATTAGAATAATCTTCATGCTGATTTATTTGCGAATCATGGGGCCAGTACACTCGAATGACCATGACCATAAAGACAAACATCAGCAGCACTAAGCCAACATAGAAGAGTCGCATTAGTGGATTGTGCTTGGGCAAACTCATCTAGATTCTCCAACATAAAAACACGATAAAGCCACCAGCAGCCATAAGGACAGTATTACCCAGTAATGAATGGGTTGCTCTTGACGAAAAAAAGCTCTATGAAAATAAACTTTTCCGCTCAACAAATCAGCCAATACCCAGAGCATTAGAAATCCGCCTAACCATGTCACCATACTCATAAGGCAATTTCGTCAGCGTTGTAAATACCATTTAAATCTTTATCTATGGCCATTTTCATTCCCATGCCAGGCACCACACAGGTAAAGGTAAGCACGTCATTCTCTAGCACCAGTAAGGCTTTTAATGCTTCTGGGGCCAAGGCCTGAGTCTGTTGTTTGTCACTTATATAATGATCGTTATTGGCCAAGTATAGGAAACTGCGTGCTTGCCCGTTAAGTTTCCCCCGAACAATCAAATCACACTCTTTAACTCGCCCACCTAATATTTTAGAAGAGAAGTCACTTTTCGCACGGACTTCCAGCAATTTCACCCGTTCATGTTTTTGGCTGCTGCTCTGTTTATTCAAGGTCATTTGCTGCCCCACAATGGGCGCAAGGTCACTATCAAATTCCATCATAAAATCCACCAACCCTTGGCGAACAATATCATTGGGAATGCCCACAAACCCCTGATTAAATTCACAACCATGTTGCGTACTGATACCCGCTGCACATGGGGTAACGCCATCATCAAACACCGCGCCTTTTAAGAAATTAAACAATAAATCGGTAGCGCCATCGTGTAAAAAACCAAAGCCACGCACCTGGTCACCTTGATGCTGCTTAGTGTGAGAAGGCAGAAAACCATTACGATCGGGTAAGCCAAACATACCCACCTTGGTATATAGGTTTCTTAACTGGGGCACTTTTAATATTTGCACTTCGCCCCCATGCGCCACTTCACCGCGTGTACCAAAAAAACCTTTTTCGGGGTCTAAGCCATGACACCCTTCGCAGTTCACCCCATCTTGCTGTGAGCCATTTTTATCAGAGTCTTGTGCCAAGCCATCACTGCGACGATGACCTGTAAAAAAGTCTTTGCCAATTTGTGCCGAGTCAGACAACTGATTATTTAATGGGCGCACTGGGTTAGGTGGCAGCTGTACTGCCAGCATGAAGTCTGCAAACTCATCAAGACTTGTCTCAAGCTGCATCACCTTAGCTGATTTATTTATCGAGCTAACCGACGGGGGTAAATTAATATCCATGCCCAGCAAGCCTTCAAAGGCCACAATAAAGTTTTTAAAAGAAGTGCGCTCATTCAGTGTTTGCTCGGTGTCGTTGCCAAAGTAGCCGTTAGCCCTGTCTCCCCGCCAATGCATATGACCATGGGTGCTCATGCCCCGTAGAGTTTGCGTAAACATGGGTCCCTTCATGGCGGCAATACTGCGCAACTTGCCATCACCATTAAGAATTTGTAGAAACTGGCAACTTTCATCGTCAGGGCCCACAAAGTCACAGCCTAAAGAAGAAAACTTGGCAGTGGGGAATGGTTGTGGATTACTGGCGTTACTGGCTTCCGGATTACCTAGGTTCCAACTCAATTGATCGGAATCGGCAAATATATGGCAGCTGGCACAGGCACTTTCGCCATTAGAAGAGAAATTGTTGGCGTCATACAACACTGAGCGCCCCACCTTAAACTTTTCTGGTTCAGGGTTTTCCATGGGCAATCGCATGCGTTCTTCACCACTTCTTGAATCGATAATCACAAGGGCATTATCAAAGCGGGTGTACACTAATAACTGATTTTTCTGCTCATTTAACACCAGTCCCACAGGTCCCCCAGCCACCGAAATGTGTGATTCGCTGGCCTGAATAGAATTAAACTCTAGGCCCGTGTTATCCCACAAAGCATCGTTATCGATATCTTCGGTGCGATACACCGCCACTTTATCGGAGCCCATAGCCGCCACATATAAACGCTCGCCATTGGCACTGATCGCTAACTGGGTAGGAAGTGCCACTGAATACTGTTTAACATCTGAATTACTTTTTAATTGCCCATAATTAATATGACGATTCAATAGTCTGGGCTTAACGGTTTGAGCCAGTGGGTTAATGGTTGTAATGCGCGAACGGGCGATATCCCCCTGCACTGTAGAGCCAGCAAACGTGCCGGCCCCTTCAAAACGGGTGGCATTATTGGCCTCGGTATTACTCACATACAACTCTCCACTTTTTGGGTTAATTACCATGTTAAATAAGGTAGTGCCCACATGCGCAAAGGCTTCGGTTTGCTCCAAACTTAAAGTATCAATTTCAAATACATCTAGGTCGGGCAAGTTAAACCGTATGCCGTTACTGAAGTTACGTCCCTCGCTGTCTTGCCACTCCCCTGTGCCTTGTTGATATTTGACGATCATGGAAGTCCAAGGCTGAGGCGTGCCCGCACTGTTCACACCAGGGGCGGTGCGGCCACCGGGTAATTGGCCTTTGGCTAAACCATTAGGGGAGGTTATTTTATCTAATACATTGCATGGTTTATTGCCGTATTCATCATCAGTGAACCCCTGACACATAACACTTTCATGCACTAAAGTAGTTTGGTTACCCGAGTGAAGAATGGCAGCATAAACTTTAGATTGATCCGGTGTCACCGCCAAAGCTCTTGGGGTATCGCCAAACAAAGATATAATTTTAATGGGTGTTCCGCCCAGTCCACCGCCCAGATCACTGGCATCAAACACCCAGATATCCGCACGAGCAATGCCAGCGGTATTTAACTTTTCATCCCCAGCCCCTTCCACATTGGCCAGCGACGAATGTCTACGATGTTGGCCCCGGTGAGCGGTGGTAATGAACGCTTGATCTTTGGCAAACACAATATCGCGAGGTTCATCACCCACCAATAAAGTAGTGGCCACATAAGGCAAGGTAGCATCGGTGCGCACGACACTGATGGAATCAGAAACATGATTCACCACCCAGATTTCATTTTCATTACGCACTGCCACTGCCACAGGTTCCAAGCCTACGGGCACAGAATGCTTTAGGCTTAAATGATTATTTTCATCGTATTGAAAAATATCCAAAGAGTGGTTGGGAGTATTCGTCACATAAACGGTATTACCATCAGCTGATTGCGTCATGGGCCGAACTGCACCTGATTCAAAGCTCACAAAATGGGATGCATCTTCTGAGGTGTTATCCGGTATTTCCACAACGGGATCGGCTTTATTTGTGGGGGAAGTAGTCACTTTATTAGAGCTTTCACAAGCGCCCAACACCAGACACATGAACACAATTAAACTTTTTTTAGACATGGGGATGCCTCCACTAAAATGGATGAAATTTTTATAGTCTCTTTTAATTTAAAACGAAATTATTCTATGGATCTTGAAAAAAACGCTGGGCTTCTGGAGTTTTTGAAAATTCCGCCGGAGTTGATTTAAATAAACAGCGCCCTAGGAACTGTCTAAAATCAATTAATATTTGTTCCATACCCACCAATCTTCCGCCCTTGGTATGAGATGAGTGCATGCCTTTTTGCAAACGCTCGCAAATAAATTTATCTTCTGAGAAAAAAGCACTGACAAAATCTTGCGTTCCTTTATCCACTTGCCGATTAGCCGACTTGGCCATGCCACCGGCGCGCACCGAACACGATTGCGCGCCATTGGGTAAAATTTGAATCCAATCAAACGAATCATAATTTATGATGCCCACAAATGAAGGGGGCAATGAAATTAATAAATAATGGTCAAATGCCTCAGGATAATCGCCAGATAAAAATTTCATTATTTTACCGCGCTTATCCACCATTTTACCGCCATTTAAACTCCAATTATGAGAGCCCGCCACATAGTAGGCTTGCTTACTGGGCGTGAGGGTTTCCAAAGTATCTTTATGCACTTTAAATAGGTGATAACTTTCCATGGCATTTTCCATGGCCAGCTTCCAGTTAGCCTGCCAGTTTTCGGCGCCACTTTCGTAACATTCACCAAAACGCTGGGCTTCAAAAATTGACAAGTATTTTTCAAGCCCCTCTAAGCGGTGACTCAAGGGGGCTGGTTGATCAGCCAGATTAACAAAGATCAGTCCCATCCAGCATTCAAGGTGAAATTGTGGCAGGCAATGTTGAGCTTTATTAATGGGCGTGTCTTGAGTAAAGGGGGCCGCCTTTAGCTTACCCAAATCGTCATAAGCCCAAGCGTGGTAAGGGCATATTATTAGCTTTTCCAACTGGCCAAAACCTTCATCCAATAATGGAGTGCCGCGGTGACGACAATTGTTGGATAAAGCACGTAAGGTGTTGTCTTCACCTCGAATAATCGCAAGCGCCTCGCCTGCCAGAGTAAAAGCAAAGTAATCCCCTGGATTAGCCAACTGCTGTTGTGCACAAGCAAATACCCACTCCTGATGAAATATCTTCTGGGCTTCTAGCTGGTAAATGCTGGGATCATGGTACACGGCAAACGGCAGACACTGGGCCTGCGGTAAGCAATCTTGAGCTGATGCTTGATAAGAGCTTAACAACGCATCTGGCAAAATATCTGTCATGGAAAACGCCTCGTTTAAATCCTAGTCACTACGAACAGTTTAGTCTCTGGGCTTAAATATTAGCCATACTTTATGAGACATATCTGTATCATATATTTAAAATTGATTTGATACAAGTTTGTCTCATATAATTATGCTTTATCACCTCCTAGAATGACTGCCCTAATGAAAGATGCCCGTGCCCAACGATCTCGTCGCGCCCTATTAGACGCTGGTATTGAGCTGCTTATTCAGAACCCCCATGCCAGCCTGAGCCAGATCGCCAGCCACGCAGGTGTGGGACGCGCCACACTGTATCGCCACTTTGAGACCCGAGAGCAGTTGATTCAATCATTGGCCAAAGAGTCTTTAGAGCTGACCGACCTAGCAATGGCGCCTAGCAAACAAAAGGAATTAACCGGTAAGACCGCTTTACAGGCCATGTTTCGCGCCATCATGCCATTAGCCGATCGATATCATTTTTTATTAAATTTATGGGATATTGCAAATAACGATGAACACGTGATGGCCATCTACGAACAGCAATTATTAGAACTTTCCAAATTGGTTGAACAGGGTAAACAACAGGGGGAACTCAATGCAGGCTTATCCACCAGTTGGATTGTATGCAGTATCGACAGTTTAATTTATGCCGCTTGGTGGCTAATGGGTCATGAGGGCATCAGTGCTGAGCAGGCAGCGAACAATGCTATTACGACTTTTTTTAATGGGGTGGGACGTCACTAATAATTTAGCGCTTAATAGGGAAACTTGCTTCGCTATTCTGAGCCTCATTTGAATGTTCGCTAGTGCTAGGGTAAATGAAGAGTTTTAATTGGTGCTAATCTCCTTAAAGAATCATTCGGTCAGGCTGGATACTTTCATTTTCAAAGGCTTATGATGCAGATGGAAATTGAATTTATTATATTAAGTAGGGTGAATTACGGGAGCATAAAAAAGGCCTTAGGTGTCAGCGACCTTTTTAATGCACAAAATTTACTTTAAGCCGCCTTCTTCTTTCCTGAACCTTGAGATTCAGCTGAGGCAGGCGTATTTTCTTTCCACAGACTTTCCAACTCCCCCAAAAACGATTGTGCTATTTGGGTAAGCTGTTTGTTATCTTCAATGACTTTTTCGTTAATGGTTTGTATTAATTCACCCTGAGAATTTGAATAGGCTTGGTAATCCTGTGGGTCTTTTATCTCGATGGCTGTTTTAACCTGCGCTAAACCCAGTTTAGAATAATCCTCCATGGCCTGCATTTGAAATGCCGCCACCGCTTGAAAGCTATTCACCCATATGGACTGCATCTTTTGCAAAGGCTCATACATCTTGTTTGCCTGCTGAGTAAACGCACTGCCTAAATCATCTTGCATCTTGTTGCTCCGTTTTGTCATTATTGGTACACCACCAGATTTTAAGGCTAGACCAGAGCTTGCTTTTTTGCCTTAAGGAAAAAACATGGCTTTTATATCTTTTTGTCTTAAAAACATTCTTAAGGGTAAGTTTAAGTAACCTATCAAAATCACTTCTGAGACCTGCACAAACATCGTGCACACACCATGCTAAGCCATTAGGCGTATTTATCTTTTATAACCCCTGACAGGCACACAGTTTTGCGCTTTACTCTTTGGCACAGCGCCATTGCAAGGAAATCTCATGTCCCCACCTTTTTCGCCTGGCCAAATGATGAGCCAACCGTTACTTATTTGTGACCTTCTGGAATATGCCGCTCAGCATCATGAGCATGGCGGTATTATTAGTAATCGCTTAGAAGGCGACATACATCACTACAGTTACAAAGAAGCCTTAAAGCGCAGTAAACAGTTGGCCAATGCCCTAACCCAGCTGGGGGCAAAACAAGGTGACAGAATTGGCACCCTTGCCTGGAACGGTTACCGCCACTTTGAATGCTATTACGGTATTTCTGGCATGGGAGCCATTTGCCATACCATTAACCCAAGATTATTCAGTGAACAAATTGAATACATTATTCAACACGCCCAAGACAATATTTTATTGGTGGACGCCTGCTTTATACATTTAATTGAGCCCATCATTGAAAAACTGCCATCGGTTAAAGCCATCGTGGTGATGATTGATGAAGATCACATGCCCAAAACCTCACTAGACAATGTGTACAACTACGAAGCGCTCATTGCACAACAAAGCACTGAATTTACGTGGCCTAGATT
>OJDR01000076.1_pt1 | contig 42704 bp, 41 predicted proteins | sample 1593081 | NCBI WGS metagenome assembly OJDR01 (sample SAMN05416873, study PRJEB24817) | seawater metagenome | isolation source: Sea water | place: Canada:Atlantic | collected 2013-11
GAGCAGTTGACTTTTAATCAATTGGTCGCTGGTTCGAATCCAGCACGACCCACCATATTAAAAAGGCAGAGTTTAAATACTCTGCCTTTTTTTTGTCTTAAAATTGAGATTACATTTTGCCTGTTGGTATTTGGGCATATTTGTCGTAATTTTATGTTAAAGTCCGTTTCTGTTTTCTAATCTCTATTTTATCTCGAACGCCTTATGACTCAGCTCCAATCAGAATCCCAAACATCTGTTAATGCATGGATCCAAAATCATTTTGAATCCGGCGCTCAAAATAACTTAACCCAGCAGCAAATGTCGGATTACGTTGAAAAAATCAAAGTCCTGCTTAAAGAGAAGAATGCGGTATTGGTTTCTCACTATTATACCGACCCAGTTTTGCAGGCTTTAGCTGATGAGACCGGCGGATGTGTGGCTGACTCTCTTGAGATGGCGCGTTTTGGAAGGGACCATGAGGCTCAAACCTTGGTGGTGGCAGGTGTTAAGTTTATGGGGGAGACCTCTAAAATATTAAGCCCAGAAAAAAGAGTTTTAATGCCAACATTAGAGGCCACCTGTTCATTGGATATTGGTTGTCCAATTGATGAGTTCAGTGCTTTTTGTGATCAGCACCCTGAACGTAAGGTGGTGGTCTATGCCAATACTTCTACAGAGGTTAAGGCTCGAGCAGATTGGGTGGTCACCTCAAGCATTGCCTTGGAAATTGTTCAGAGTCTAATGGACCAAGGTGAAAAAATTATTTGGGGGCCAGATAAACACCTTGGTAGCTACATACAGCGTATGACAGGCGCCGATATGTTGATGTGGAATGGTGCTTGTATTGTGCATGATGAATTCAGGGCTAAGGGCTTAGAGGATTTACAAAAGGTACATCCTGATGCGGCGGTTTTGGTTCACCCTGAATCCCCAGAGTCGGTGGTGAAGATGGCAGATGTGGTGGGCAGTACTTCTCAGATTATTAAAGCTGCTCAAGACATGCCTCATGAGAAATTTATAGTGGCCACTGATAAAGCAATCTTTTATAAAATGCAGCAAATGGCCCCAGGTAAAATGTTTATAGAAGCACCAACAGGAGGCTCAGGGGCAAGTTGCAAAAGTTGCGCGCACTGCCCTTGGATGGCCATGAATGATCTTCAGAACCTTCATGACTGTCTTAACGAAGGGCTAAATGAGGTGGTTGTTGATGATACGGTTGCTGAAAAAGCGATGATCTCTCTTAATAGAATGCTCGACTTTGCAAAAGAAAATGGTGTGCAAAGCCAAGGGCGTCGTTTCTAGGTTATATTTTAATCTCTTCCTTGGTGGCGGAGATTTCTCTTGCTCGCTGTTCTATGCGGGCAGACACTAAATAGTTTTCTTGGCTTAGTTTTAGGGCGCTCTCTAATTGGTTGAGTGCTTTATCGGTTTGCCCTCTCAGAAATAAATACTCAGCCCGCGCTTGATAAAGCGCCACTGTATTGCCTGATTTCCCTTCTACCTCACTTAGTTTTTGCCATACATTTGGGTCGGTTTTTCGAATCTGGGCCTGGCGTCTTAGCTCGGTAGCGGCTTTGTGGTGTTGATTGTTTTCAATGAGTAAGTCTGCATAAGTCATGGAAAGAGGGTGGTTGTCGGGGTTGAACTTTAATAGTTCCTCAAGTTGCGCTAAAGACTGTTGTTTTTTGCCAACCTTAAACAATATTTGAGCATTTAATATTTGAAAGCTAATGCGCTGCTTGTCTTGAAGGATGAGGGCGTTAGATTGAACAAGGGCTTGGCGATATTTTTTTTGCTCCATTAGCAATAATGCGATTGCGTACTGGCTTAATATTTTTTGAGTTTTATCTTTGTTTTGGCGAAGTTGATCTTGGTAATAGGCTAGGTTGTGGCTTTGTTTTAAATAGCGAAGCTGCAGGCGTGTGCGCATTAATTGATATTCGATATCTTCTTCTATGACGTCGCTTTTGATGTTCTCGGCACGCCCAGCGGCATCACTGACTCTGTTCTCTGTGACTGGGTGTGTGAGTAAAAATTCAGGAGGGCGCTGGCTGTATTTGTGAGCGTCGTACATTTGCCTAAACATGTCTGGCATTCCTTGTGGGTCGAAATGCGCGCCAGCTAAAGTGTGTATACCAATTCGGTCTGCCTCCCTTTCCCAGTCACGACTATAGCTTAAGGCCCATTGAGTGGCTGCTGCTTGACTGGTCATTAGGCCCGCAAAGCCAGCCTCGGTATTGTTAGTGGCTAATAGCATGATGCTGCCCAGAAGTGTGGCCATGGCAATGGGGGCTTGTTTGCGACCCTCTTCCACTTGTCTTGCAAAGTGCCTCTGGCTTAAGTGGGCGAGTTCGTGAGCCAGTACGGCTGCAAATTGCGCTTCTGTTTTGGCGTGTAAAAATAAGCCTGCATTAATGCCTATGACGCCGCCTGGTACGGCAAAAGCATTTAGCTGTTTATTATCAAGTAATACTATCTCAAAGCGGCGATCGCTCACTTGGCTGTGGCTGGCCAGTCTATAAATGAGGTTTTCACTAAATTCTGTGAGTACTGGAATGTGCAGTGTGTCGGTTTGTTTTCTTAGGTTTCGTAACCAGCTTCGCCCCAAAATATGTTCTTGTTGTATCGAGATAAGTCCAGATGTGGCGTCGCCTAAGCTGGGCAGGTCATTGCTTGCACTATGGCTGTAGAGGCTGAGTGTGTAAATGGCGAAGGCTAGAATATAGCGCATGCTGTTCCTTATGCTTTATGTGTCGCTTGGTGACACCTTTTAGAATAATATTAGCCTGAAATTACGATGCTGGGCTAATCTAAATTATGACACAAGCATACGATGTGTTGTTGCAAGTGCATGGGCTAAGGTGCCCAATGCCACTATTGAAAACGAAACAAGCGTTAAGTTCCATGAATTCAGGGCAGGTTTTGAGGGTAGAGGCCACAGATGCGGGCTCTTGGCGCGATATTCCTGCTTTTGTTGATCTCACAACTCATCAGCTTTTAACGCAAGATCAAAAAGATGAGCACTATATTTTTTATATTTTAAAAGGGAATTAGGCAATATATGTCTATGGTTCGCCTCATTAGAGGCTGGGTTGATCAATATTTTTCTGACGAAGAGGCATTATTTTTATTGCTTCTTTTAGTGACTGGCTTTGTCGTGGTACTAACCTTGGGCAGTATTCTTGCCCCTGCAATTGCCAGTGTCATTGTTGCTTATTTGCTTCAAGGGCCTTTGTTTTTTCTAAAGCGTCGAGGGGTTTCTCATTTAACGGCCTGTATCATTGTTTTTGTGCTTTTTGTTGTGGCGTGTTTGGCGATATTTTTTGTTATCTTTCCAGCTGTCTGGGGGCAGGTAACTCAACTGTTTGGCGAGCTTCCTCGGATGCTGGATAAGATTCAGCAGTTAATGATTATCTTGCCAGAGCGCTACCCTCAATTATTTAGCGAGGAGCAGATAAAAACACTGGCTTCAACGGTTGGTGAGGAGCTGGGGCACTTTGGTCAGCGCGCTTTGTCGTTCTCATTGTCAAAATTACCAAATTTGGTGGCGATTTTAATTTATTTGGTTCTTGTGCCTTTGTTGGTGTTTTTCTTCTTGAAGGACGGGTCGATGATGGTGAGGTGGTGGGTGTCTCTGTTGCCTCATAAGCGTGTTTTGATTGGACAAGTATGGCGTGAAATGGATGAGCAGTTTGCAAACTACATTCGCGGTAAGGTGGTTGAAATTGTGGCTGCCGGTGGTGTGACGTATTTGGCTTTTGCCATCATGGGAATTAACTATGCAGCACTGCTGGCAATATTGGTGGGTTTGTCTGTGGTGATTCCATACATTGGGGCGGCAGTGGTGACGGTTCCTGTGGTGCTTATTGCTTATTTTCAGTGGGGGGTGGGCTCTGATTTTTATTATTTGGTGGCCGTGTATTTCATTATTCAGGCATTAGATGGCAATGTACTGGTCCCTTTGTTGTTCTCTGAGGCGGTTAACCTGCACCCGGTAGTTATCATTTTAGCTGTGCTGGTGTTTGGGGGGCTTTGGGGGCTTTGGGGGGTGTTTTTTGCCATTCCTTTGGCGACGCTCTTTAATGCGGTGATCACCTCTTGGCCAAGAGGGGTTAAAGCGGCTCATGTTGATCAAGATTTAGTCTAGTCAGTTCGTTCTTTTAGAGTTTGAAAACCCTATTTTAAACCTGAGCTTTACTAATGCTCTTTCAATGGCTGGCGGGCCTTGCCACACGGGGGTTCGCTAAGTACCATTGCCCTTTATTTTTTTACGTTCTCGGAGCGGGTAAATGATCACCGGTAGCATCGTAGCTTTAGCGACACCAATGGAAGAATCTGGCGCAGTGGATTGGCCTGCACTGGAGAAATTGGTTGAGATGCACATAGAGAAGGGGACTGATTCAATTGTGGCCATGGGCACAACGGGTGAATCCGCTACGCTAGATACAAAAGAGCATTTAAGTGTCATTGCTCAAATTATCAAATGGGTTGATGGTCGTATTCCTGTTATTGCCGGTACTGGCGCTAACTCTACATCAGAAGCCATTCACTTAACTCAGCAAGCTGAAAAGCTAGGTGCTGACGCAGCCCTATTGGTGACGCCTTATTATAATAAGCCGACTCAGGAAGGATTGTATTTGCATCATAAGGCTATTGCTGAAAATGCCAAAATTCCTCAAATATTATATAACGTGCCGGGCCGCACAGCGGTAGATATGCTTCCTGAAACCATTGCGCGCTTAGCTGATTTTGAAAACATTGTCGGGGTTAAAGAAGCAACGGGAGACCTTGAGCGTGGTGCGGAAGTCATTCGTTTAGTCGGTGATCGTATGGCCGTTTACTCAGGCGATGATGAAACGGCTTACGCTTTGATTTTGGCTGGCGCTAAAGGCAATATTTCGGTAACGGCTAACGTGGCACCTGCCCAAATGCATGCTTTATGTGAAGCGGCTCTTACGGGTGATGACGAGCAGGCTAAATCTATGAATGACGCCTTAATGCCTTTGCACAACGCCATGTTCTCAGAATCAAATCCTATTCCTGTTAAGTGGGCGTTGCATGAAATGGGCTTAATGGGGCCAGCTATTAGGTTGCCGCTGACGCCACTGTCTATTGAGCTGCGTGAACCTTTGAGAAATATATTGTCTCAGTTCAATCTGGTTTGATTGATATAAAAATAATTACGAAGTGGAGTGCATAATGCGCTTAGTTGGATTGTTAATTTCATTGTCTTTATTGAGTGGTTGCAGTTGGTTGTTTTACGATCATGATAACGACTACTTGCAAAGTGAAGAGCAAAAGAACATAAAAGTGCCTAAAAGCGTTGCTTCATTGGAGTTTAAGCCGAGATTTCCTATTCCTAAGGCCAAAGATGAGAAGCTTCCTGAGGAGTTTGTGCTTCCGCGTCCTAACTCATTAGAAGTTATTAAAGAGGAAGAGAAAAAAGGGACACAATTAACCGACCTGCAAGATAAAGAACTTGAGTCCACTTTGCTGAAAGATGGCAATGGGACGCCTATATTGAGATTGAATGTGGGCTTTGCTCGAGCTTGGTCTGCGGTAGGGGAGTCTTTAAAAATTGCTGATATCCATATGAGTGACCTGAATCGAAGCGTAGGCACTTATTATATTGAGTTGAAAGGTGACCCAGCAGATGTTGAGCAGGGGTTTTGGGCTGGTTTATTTGGTTCTGAGCCAGATGTGCAAACTGTGGCGCTGCAGGTCAAAGTAAATCGCGCTCGTAGTGGTGTCTACATTGCAATTCATGAAGATCAGGATAATTTAGCAGCCGACGAGCAAGCTAAGGATCTATTAACGCGAATTAAAGAGCATTTATAAGGGTTTTTAATTCGTGCGATTTTGCAGTATTGGCAGTGGCAGTAAGGGTAATGGCACCCTTATTCAGCAAGGTGAAACCTGTATTCTTATTGATGATGGCTTCACCGTGAAAGATTTTGAATTTAGGCTGGCTCAAAAAGGCCTAACCCCTCTTCAACTAAGTGCTATTTTGGTCACTCATGAGCATGGTGACCATATAAAAGGCGTTGGCCCGCTGGCGCGAAAATACCGAATTCCCGTTTATATCTCCCACGGTACCGCTCAGCATGAGGGTCTTGGAAAAATCCCATCTTTAAAAATATTCGATAGCCATAAGACATTTTCTATTGGTGAGTTAACGATTATGCCTGTGGTTGTGCCCCATGATGCTCGTGAGCCAACTCAATACGTGGTCTCAAATGGTGAGCATAAAGTAGGCGTGTTAACAGACTTGGGCAGTTTAACGCCTCATATTATTGAGCAATACCAAAACTGTCATGCCTTGCTGGTAGAAACCAATCATGATGTGCAGATGTTGCGTAATGGTCCTTATCCAGCCCGTTTAAAGAAGAGGGTTGAGGGGCATTTGGGTCATTTAAATAACGAGCAGGCAGCTCAATTTTTGAAGAGCGTAGATACCTCAAATTTACAGTTTGTGGTGGCAACTCATATTAGTGGGCAAAATAATCGTGTTGATTATGCGGTGAATAGCATTCGCAGAAGTTTAGCTTGCGAAGCTGATTGGGTTATTGTAGCTGATCAGGATACAGGTTTTGACTGGCGTGAAATAGCTTGATTTAGTGTAGTTGATCTTGAAAATACAGATATGTGATCTGTGGCCGATTTTGACCCGTGCAATACACGGATTAAATTTGGATGTTGCTCTAAGCCGTGATAGCGTACGTATTGCGGTAATTATAATAATTAGGAATACAAGAATGAAAAAAATCCTTTCTGCGGCAGTTCTGGCTGCTGCCTTGCCACAAGCTGCCAGTGCTTTGCCATTGGTGGATTTTTATGCGGGCGGCTATTACTGGGATCAAACGATAACAGGTGATGTGAGTAATGGTCAGGCCGATTTGGAAGATGACCTTAATCTTGATGCTGGTGGTCAGAATGTATTGTATGTAGCTTTTGAGCATCCAATTCCAGTAGTGCCTAACTTAAAAATTAAAAGTACCGATATGTCATCTGATGGTACCGGTACAAATGTAGACTTTACTGTTGATGGTAATAATGTAAAAGGTACAGTTGCGAGTGAGTTAGATTTGACTCATATTGATTACACTATGTACTGGAGCCTGCCTCTTCCAATTGTTACTTTTGATTTTGGTTTAACACTTCGTCAATTTGATGGATCCATTACAGCTATTGCAACCGTTCCAGAGGCGGGTAGTAGCGATGTAGCGGAAGATTTAGATTTCATTGTTCCCATGGGTTATTTAAAAGCGGGTGTTGATATACCTCTAACTGGTTTATCTTTAGGTGGTGATATTAATGTGATCTCCATCGGTGATACTGGTATTACAGATTATGACCTTAATATGACCTACGTGCTGCCTTTGATTCCATTGTTGGATGTAGGCATTACTGCCGGCTACCGTAGTTTTGATTTTGAATTGGATGAAGATGATTTTGGTGATCTTTCAGCCGAGGCGACTGTTGCAGGTCCGTACATTGGTCTAAGTCTACACCTTTAATAAAGTGCTGAAATTTTTACTATTTCCTTAATTAAGTGGGATGCACCATGTAACTTTTTGTTACTGTGGGTGTCCTAAGGCTGGTGATTCCTGTGCGGTATAAATTGGGAATAAAAATTGGGGCATTCGCTTTAATTGTGACCACGTTTTTAATGGGGTGTGGTAATAATTTAAGTCGTTTAAGTGATGATGATCTGAGGAAAGAAATTTACAAGTGTGATTATGCACTCAGTCAGAATCCTAGTGATGCCTTAATATGTGCTAACTATCATCGTGAATGCAAGCGCCGACTAAAAGATGAAGGGCGCTTTGTTTGCAATTAATAATATTGAATAAATAAGAGTTTTTAGAATGCGTAAATTACCTATGGTTGCTTTGGTATCCGCTGCTTTGTTGGCGGGTTGTAATGCTGAGAAAGAAGTGGCATTAGAGAGCAATGTTGACAAAATGAGTTACGGTATTGGTATGAGTATGGCCCGCAGTGTGAAAGGTCAGCCAATTGATATTAATACGGCTGCTATGTTGGCTGGTCTGCAAGATGTGTTAGATGATAAGCCTGCAAAACTTGAAGAAGAAGTGATTCGTGAAGCATTTGCCGCAGTTCGTGAAGAGCAAATGGAAAAGCAGAAAATCGAATCTGAAGGTGCGGTAAAAAAGGGTGAAGAGTTTCTAGTTACTAACGCTAAAAAAGAAGGGGTTAGCTCTACTGAAAGCGGTCTTCAATATGAGGTGCTTGCAAGCGGTACAGGTGAGTCACCAAAGGCAGAAGATACAGTAGAGGTTCATTATCATGGTACGCTGATTGATGGTTCTGTATTTGACAGTTCTGTGGAGCGTGGATCTCCTGCAAAATTCCCAGTTAATCGTGTGATTTCAGGTTGGACTGAGGCACTACAGTTGATGAAGGTGGGTGATAAGTGGCGCTTAACTATTCCATCTGAGCTTGCTTATGGTGCGCAAAGCCCTAGCCCTAAAATCCCTGCAAACTCTGCGTTGGTATTTGAAGTTGAGTTGTTGAGCATTGAGAAGTCGTAATTTAGGCTCTTTTTAAAAAACCTGGCGAAAGCTGGGTTTTTTTTCGCCTAAAATAAGTGGAGTGTTTAGAGGTTTGATTTATAAGGTGGAAATAGTATTTATAAGGTGGAAATAGTAAGGCTTGATTTTTGATGTAAAAAGTAAGGGGGTTTTAAGATAGATAAAAAGCTTGAGGTTATTTCAATGATAAAACGGGGTGATTCATGGTCGGAACAGAGGGATTCGAACCCCCGACCCTCTGCTCCCAAAGCAGATGCGCTACCAGGCTGCGCTATGTTCCGAATGGCTCCTCGAACTGGACTCGAACCAGTGACCAATAGATTAACAGTCTACTGCTCTACCAACTGAGCTATCGAGGAACTATATTGCTACTGATTGGGAGTCAGTGGCTTATAAAAATATTGGGAATATTTTTATATTCTCAAGGTTAGTTTAATCTTTATGTCTTTCGCTTTCCTGTTGTTGGTTTCAGGATTACTAGGACGACTAAACAAATTTTGAGCACTACATGTCCAACTTAAAAAAGTTGGTCGGAACAGAGGGATTCGAACCCCCGACCCTCTGCTCCCAAAGCAGATGCGCTACCAGGCTGCGCTATGTTCCGAATGGCTCCTCGAACTGGACTCGAACCAGTGACCAATAGATTAACAGTCTACTGCTCTACCAACTGAGCTATCGAGGAACTCTGTGCTGTTGGGGCTTTGCCTCAACTGCGGGGCGTATCTTAGGGATGTTTATGGAAAGGGTCAATACTTTTTTTGAATCTTTTTATGTAAATACAATGACTTACAATCATTAGTGCTGGATCTACAAGATAAAGTCTTGGATGTTAATGCGATAGTCATCAGGGTTGAGGGTTTTAACAATTTTGTCGTTGCAATTGCTTTTGCTAAGGTCTTTCTTAATGACTTTGACGTAATTGTTTTGTTTAAGGCTATAGATGATTTTAACGATGGGTTTAATGCTGCCGGGTACTTCTTCCACAACAATGCCTGCCAGGCCACTTTCAAGTTCAACTAATGACCCCACAGGATAAACACCAATAGCCTTTATGAAGGCATGAACATATTGAGTGTCTAAATGAGGGCCGCACCATTCAAGCATACGCTTTAATGCTGTGGAGGGTGGTAGCCCCTTGTGATAGACCCGATCTGCGGTTATCGCATCGTAAATATCGACAACTGAGGCCATGCGAGCTTCTTGGCTAACGTTGTCGCCTTTTAAGCCTTCAGGGTAACCTCTTCCATCTAGCCTTTCATGATGTTGTCCAGCTACATTGATGGCTGCTTGTGGAAAGCCATGATTTTTCTCAAGAATTTTACGGCTATATAAAGAGTGGCGCTTCATTATGTTGAACTCATCGGGTGTGAGCTTACCTGGCTTATGCAGGATTTTATCGGGAATTAATACTTTTCCAATGTCATGCAACAGCGCGCCAGTGACACAATGATGTAAATAGGTGCGGTCTAATTTTAAGTGCTTGCCCAGAACAGACATTAAAACAGCCACATTCACGCTATGTTCCATCAAATAACTGTCTTTATCTCTGATTCTAGATAGGCAGGCTAATGCATTTTGATTGCGTTTGACCGAATCCATGAAATTTTCAGCCATGTTTTCGAAACCTTCAAGTTCAATCATTTCTCCCATTTTTGCCGCTTCAAGAGCATGGCCTACCATGCCCAAGGCTTCAGTGTGGATCTTGCTGGCTTTTTCAAATTCTTGTTCAAACTCTACATTTTGGTCTTGTGATTGACCAATATCAGCGATCTCTTTTATTTGGCTGTCCAGTAGCTTTTCGCTTTGCTCCATAGGTATGGCATCTGGGCTGTCGATGCCTTGCTCGGTATCGATATACAGCTCTTTAACGCCCCGTTGGGACAGGGCTTTGATAGTTTTCTGGTCTTTAATGCGCCCTTCGCGTTCGTGTTCGTGTAGGCTAATACCTTGAACGGCTATTTTAGCAACGTACATACCGGGCTTGAGCTTATCTACGGCAATTTTTTTTAGCATTAGGCTTATATCTCAGGTCTAAATTGAGTATAGATAAGCTTGCTAACTAATCTAATGTGCAGCCAAGACTGTCAAAAATATTTTGAACGTACCGTAAATGAGGAAAGAGTTGGTAAATGGAGAGTATTGCATTTCAAGGGCAGTTAGGGGCGTACAGCCATCTAGCCTGCACGCAGTTGCAGCCAAACGCTAAGCCAATTGCTTATGATAGTTTTGTCATGGCCATTAAGGCTGTAGAAGAACGGAAGGCCAAATGGGCGATGATTCCCGTTGAAAACTCCACGGCCGGTCGAGTGGAAGAGATTTACAGGCAAATCCCCAAAACCGCACTGCATATTGTGGCAGAGCACTTTCAGCCAGTGAATCATTGTTTAATGGCATTGCCTGGGGCTAAGCCCACATGGGTAATGTCCCACCCACAAGCTTTGGCACAGTGCCATGACCGTATACTAAGTCAAAACCTTTCACCAAAAGCTGAATTTGATACCGCAGGTGCAGCCAAGTTACTGCTTGAAGCTCATGATTTGTCAGGGGCAGCCATTGCCTCTGAATTAGCGGCAAGTCTGTATGGCTTAGAGATACTTCAGCGTCATTATGAAGATGTAACTGGCAATACCACGCGTTTTATTTGTTTGATGAAGGCGGCTGAGCCCCCAGAAATGCTGCAAGGCCAGCAATACATCACCTCAATACTCTTTAAAGTTCGAAATATCCCTGCTGCTTTATATAAGGCGCTGGGCGGTTTTGCTACCAATGGATTAAACCTGATAAAAATAGAAAGTTACATGGATGGTAAAACGTTAAATAGCAGTCAATTTCACATTGATATTAATGACCATATTCAGTCAGATGCTATGGATAGGGCCATGGAGGAATTGCGTTTTTATGCCTCAGAATGTCGCTGGCTTGGTACATATACGGCCCATGAGTTCCGTTTAAATAGGTAGGGATATAAAGATGTTAATGGAATGGCATAGATTATTAAGTGCAAAACGGTTTGGCTTGCCTAGCGAAAGTGAATTTACCTGTATGCGAACCCCCTTTCATAAAGATCATGACAGGATTATTTTTTCGAGTAGTTTTCGACGGCTTGAGCGCAAAACTCAGGTTCACCCATTAAGGGATAATGATCATATCCATAGTCGCTTAACCCATAGTCTCGAAGTGAGCTGTGTTGGGAGAAGTTTGGGGACTCAAGTGGGGGAAATGCTGGCTGAAAGATTGCCAAATCATGTGAGCCCTGCTGATTTAGGGGCCATTGTGCAGGCTGCTTGTTTAGCACACGATATTGGTAATCCTCCATTTGGTCATACTGGCGAGGATGCCATTCGCCATTGGTTTCGTGACAATAAAAACAAAGCTTTTTTACAAGGATTAAGCATTGAGCAAATTAGGGATTTTCAGACTTTTGAAGGCAATGCTCAGGGCTTAAGAGTACTGACTCAGCTAGAATGCCATCGATTTGATGGGGGCATGCGCTTAACGTTTGCTACGCTTGGGGCTTTTTTGAAATACCCCTGGCACAGTGGTTATCAGGACCCTAGAAAAGGAGAGAAATTTGGAGTTTATCAATCTGATTTACCACTACTTCACCAAATTTCAGAGGAGCTTGGTTTAATCCCAAAAGGGGAGGATCGTTATTGTCGGCATCCACTGGTGTATCTGATGGAAGCTGCCGATGATATTTGCTACGCCATAATAGATCTTGAAGATGGCGTTGAAATGAACCTTTTGGAGTATCAAGAGGTCGAAAGCTTGCTAATGGATTTGATTGGCGGCGATGTTCCGCGGTCTTATCTTGATACTGATGAAGGGGATCCTGCTAGGCGTCGCTTGGCAATTTTACGTGGAAAAGCCATCGATTTAATGGTGAATGAAGTGGCTAATGTGTTTGTGCGGCATGAGTCAGACATTTTGCAGGGGAAATTAACAGAAGATTTAATATCGCTGTCGAGCCCTAAAGTTGCAAATTGCATTGCCAGCGCCAAAGCCATTGCTAAACATAAAATATTTAAAGACCCTAAGAAAGCCCTTATTGAAATAGGTGCCTATACAACCCTAGGGAGTTTGCTGGTGACATTTTTAACTGCGGTGGATGAAGTACTATCCGGTGATGCGGTGAGTTATAAATCGCTTCGGATTTTAGAATTAATAGGGCGTCACGCTCCTAAACCCGATTGGCCTAAATACCAAGCTTATTTGCGGGTGGTTGATTATATCTCTGGCATGACGGACTCTTATGCGGTTGAGTTAGCACAAGCGATTCGAGGTCTAAAGCTTTGATGGCGTAGGTAGGCAGCTTTCCTTACTGCATAAGGTTGTGACTTAAAGCAAAAAGGGAATGTGAGTTTTCTTAAAGGCTTGCTAGAATGGCCCTCTTTTTTATTCAAATATAATAAACTGAGCATTTCATGGATATAGATTTTCCTCTGATTTTAGTGATTGCGGTCTTTGTGACGGGCCTAATAGCGCTGGCCGATAAAGTGTATTTTTCAAAGCGTCGATTAGTGACGGCTGAAGCCTTGGGGGCGGATGCTTCTGAAGACATGATTGAAAAGGCACAGCAAGAGCCTTGGATTATCGAGAACAGTAAGGGTTTCTTTCCAGTGCTGGCGCTTGTGTTGGTTCTGCGTTCTTTCTTAGTGGAGCCTTTTCAAATTCCGTCAGCTTCAATGGAGCCCACGTTAATTAACGGTGACTTTATATTGGTGAATAAATTTGCTTATGGTTTCCGTTTACCTGTTTTGGGCACTAAGGTGATTGAAGTAGATGACCCTGCGCGCGGTGATGTAATGGTTTTTATTCCACCTCATGACCCAAGATACTTCATTAAACGTGTCATTGGTTTACCCGGTGACCACATTAAATACGCCAATAAACGCTTATATATAAATGGTGAATTTGTAGAGGAGGTGTTGTTGGATGAGATTCCAAAGAATGCCCCTAAAATCACTGTTTACCAAGAAAATGATTACCCGATCCAACAATATAATAACAGCCCTAGCCGTGGTGATGGAGAATGGACCGTTCCGATGGGGCATTATTTTATGATGGGAGATAACAGGGATAATAGCGGAGACAGCCGTTTCTGGGGATTTGTGCCAGATAAGAATATTGTTGGTAAGGCCTTCGCGGTATGGATGCATTGGCAGAACTGGAGCAGCTTACCGAGCTTCTCCCGCAATAAAGTCATTAAATAAGCTGGCACGTGCCAAGGGGCACGTTGGTGCCCATTCCTCTATGTACCTTCTGGGTGCTTAATGGTGATGTCAATCACCTGCTATACTGATCATTCAGATATTGGAGGATCAGTATGGCAAACAGTAAGCCTTGTCGTAAATGCATCATGCTGCGTTGGATCTTTTTATATTGTGCCGTTATGTCAGTTGTCGCAGGTGTAGCCCTGACAAACTTCTTATTTTGAACGTTTCCAGTCACTTTTATCACCTTCGTAGTACCCACTTAAGACGCGTTCGCCACTTTAAAAGTGTGAAATGTACTGGTAATTTGTAAGTGCCTCAGTAGAATAGCGCCAAACTTTCAATCTAGCCGTTGTTATGCCTTGGTTTCGAGAAATACTGGCTTTGCTGCCGACCATTATTGTTGCCCCTGTTAAGCGAAATAGCGCCGATCAGAAGAGGGTAGACCGGATTGCAAGTGGGCTGACCCTCTATACTTTATCCTCTTGTCCTTACAGTGCTAAGGTTCATAGACATTTAAAGCAGTTAAATATCAGCGTTGGCGTAAAAAACCTAAAGCGTTGCAACGCTTATCAAAAAGAATTACTGGCTGGTGGTGGTCGTGCACAGGTGCCTTGCTTAAGGATAGAGACTGCTAAGGGCAGTCGCTGGCTATATGAATCTCAAGATATATTGAGTTACCTTGACGGTAAGTTCATGCCCAAAAAAACCGCCAAGCTAGAGCAAGCATAATAGGGAAGGTTTGGGCATAATGTTCGACTATGCTTAAAGATTAATTAGCTGACAATTTAGACAGGGAAAAATAACGTTAGAGCATGGGAAGCTCAGGATATATTCAACTCATCAGAGGACTTATTGTTGTCCTGATACTTTGTCCTGCGTTTTCTTGGGGGGCAACGGTAGGTTTATTGGTGGACAGTAAAAGTGATCAAGCCCTTTCCTTCCAAGCGCACCTTAAAAAGTTTTCTCCTCAACATGATATCCGCTTAATCACCCCAGACTTGTTGTCTGATACTTTGCTAATAGATGCATGGTTTACGATAGGACCAAAAGCCCTCGCTAAATTACTTGAATGGCCTAATCATACGCAGCCTATACTTTCTCTTTTTATTACCCAAGCATCTGTAAAAAAATTAAGGTCTAAAAACCCTAATCGACACTTCTCTACTCTTGATAATACCCCTACTTTAGATCGCCAATTGGCCTTGATAAAAGTACTGAACCCTCAAGTAAAACAGGTGGCGGTATTTTTCTCAGCTCAGGGTAAAGAGCAAATAGCCGAGTTAAAAATTCTGGCCGAAAAATTAAATCTAAAGCTATTAGCCAGTGAGCTATCAGACCCTCTTAATTGGAAAAGAGGCGCGTTGAAAACCCTTAAAGACTCCGACCTTGTATTGGGCCTTAAAGACAGCGCCATATACAACGCAACCAATATACGCAGCATACTGATGCGCCTATATCGTGCTGGTAGGCCTTTAATCGGGCCTGATAAAGGTTATGTTAGAGCGGGTGCGGTAGCCAGCACTTACTCCGGGATGCCGGAAACATTAAAAATCTGCACTGATTTATTAAAAGACATAAAAGATTGGCCTGCCAATATTCAAAACCCTTACTTTAATGTCAGTATTAATGCGCAGGTTGCCCGCTCTTTAAATATAGTGGTTCAGGACAGTGACCAAGTGGCGAAAGCCGTTAAAGGGTTGCTGAAATGAACTTTAAAAATGGTTGGGGTTTATATAGTCGAACACTGTTACTGGGCTTAGGTCCTGCTTTGGTGTTATCTATTATTCTTGGCGGCTATTTCATCAGTGCACGAATTCAAGATGTTCAACAGGAGCTTGATAACAAAGGGCAGCTTATCGCTGTTCAGTTAGCCTCTACTTCAGATTACTTTGTGCTAACGGGAAACCCATCCATTATTTCCCCTCTTACTCGTGTGTTACTTGAAGATAAAGACGTTCAGTTCATTGAGATAGAAGATATTGCAGGGGGGCTACTTTATAGCCAGAGTGATGAAAACCCTCTAATGGAGCCCGACCCTAGCATGCGGGGATTGCTGCGCTGGTATCAGGCGGATATTATTCAATACGATGTATTAACCGATGATGAAGAGTGGTTTGCAAAAGACAGCCAAGAAAAAGTGTTGGGGCAGGTTCGGGTAGGGCTTTCCGAAAGCTATATGGAGCACAGGCAAAATGAAATATTACTGCATGCTTTTTTAATTGCTGCTGTTGCTATGCTGATCTCTGCACTTATTGCCTGGCTAAGTGCAGCGCGTTTGGCAAATCCCATTACACGCCTTTCCAGCACGGTAGACCGGATGGCGCAGGGCGATTACAGCGTGCGCACCGATGAAACCGCCAGTGGTGAAGTTAAGCAACTGCAAATAGGCGTAAATATGCTAGCAGGTGCATTAAAGCAGTCTGAGCAAGTTCAGCAGCATTATGTTGATAGTTTAATCAGTGCACGTGAAGCATCGGAAGCAGCTAATAAAGCCAAAAGCGAATTTTTAGCTGTTATGACCCATGAATTGCGCACACCCATGAATGGCGTACTGGGAATGCTTCAACTGATGCAATCAACGACTTTAAGTAAAGAGCAAGAAGAATACGTAGAGATAGCGCTTTCTTCAGGTGATCACCTGTTAGGATTGATTAATGATATTTTAGACTTCTCAAAAATAGAGCAGGGTAATATTGAATTAGAAAATAAATACTTTGATCTACATGCTTCTTTACAAAGAATTTCAGATGGATTTAAAGCCATCGCCAATGCGAAAGATTTGAGTTTTGATATGGATTTCGACGCATTAGAGCACTTAAGTGTGAATGCGGATGAAACTCGACTAGGGCAAATCTTAATGAATTTACTGGGTAACGCCGTAAAGTTTACGCAGAAAGGTTATGTGAGTTTATCGGTTGAGATAGTTGAGTTAATAAACGATAAAGTCAAAATAAATATTGTGGTGAGTGACTCAGGTAAAGGTATCAGTGAAGATAATATAGAGCGAATTTTTGATGCGTTTCAACAAGAAGATGCGTCTATTTCTCGGCAATATGGTGGTACCGGGTTAGGCTTGGCCATTTCAAAGCAGTTGGTAGAAAAAATGAATGGTCAATTAATGGTACAGAGTACATTTAATCAAGGTTCTCGTTTTATTTGTCAATTTGTTTGGGATTGTATTGCTCATCATGAAGTGGATAGTAAAAATGACAGTATTGCTCTGGATACAGAGCAATTTAACGTTTCCATTTTATTAGTAGAAGATAATGAAGTTAATCAAAAGGTCGCCATTAAAATGTTAACGTCATTTGGATTGAGATGTGACTTGGCTGTTGATGGGGTTCAGGCTTTAAAATTATGTAAGCAAAATTCTTATGAATTAATTTTTATGGATTTGCAAATGCCTAATATGGATGGGTATGAAGCCACTCGGGCAATTCGTAAAGAAGAAGGGCTGAATCAAGATACGCCTATTATCGCGTTAACCGCTAATGCCTTTTACGATGTTAAAAATCAGTGTTTGAAAGTAGGTATGAATGATTTTCTTGCTAAGCCCTATAAGAAAGCATTGTTAGGGGAGCTATTGGTGAGTTGGATAAAAGTAAAAGGAAGCAAACAACTGCCCAAAGGGATCTCTTAAAGAAAATTATAAATAGAGTCACAGTTGAGGGTGACCCTATTTAAAATCTCACGTCTCCATTCAAAAAAAGCCTATTAAGATTTAATTTTAACCACTTCGCTAATATCTGCTCGCTGAGTACTGGCTTTATTAGCTGCTACGGTTTTATCTTCATAACCAAAGCTAATGCCGAATAATATTCCACTCTCTTGTGGCTCATTAAAAAAGTCACGAACAATGTCGGGGTAATAAGCCGTGCTGGCTTGCGCACAGCTACCAATACCATAGGCGCTCATTAATAACATGAGGGTTTGAGCATACATGCCCACGTCAACAGCAATAGATGGGCTGAAATCCCGTTGCATAGTAATAAATAATACGTGGGGTGCATCAAAAAATTCGTAATTTCGAGCTGTGGCTTGTAGGCGCCCAGGTTTGTCACTTCTTTCAATTCCCATTGCACCATAAAGCGCAAAAGCGCAGTCCATTTGGCGATCCCGCATGGCACCTTCAAACTTAGGCAAAGCGGAAAAGTCTGGATTCATAGGGGTGCCTGAGACAAATGCCTGTTTTAATGTATTTCTCAATTCATTACATGACTCGCCACTGGCCATGAGTACCTTCCAAGGCTGAACATTGCAGTTTGAAGGGCTTTGCTGCGCTAATGTTAAAATTTCATTAATGATCTCGCTGGGTACAGGCTCCTGTGTGAAGCCTCGAACAGAGCGACGTTGTTGAATAGCTTGCACCAGAGGAGTATTTTGTGCGGACATATATGGCTCATTAATATTGTTATTTATCTTGAGTGTAACACTCCTAAAATTTGAATCTATGGCGGTTCAGTAAGGCTTAGTTAGCATTTTATGCCAAGCCAGTTAACTCGAGTCAGATGAGTGTTTTTATTAAAATACTAATAGTTGATGCTTAAAGAGGGCATGGTCTTATCGGCTGGTTTTAATGGCGAACTTGAGTTTGGTGAGCCGGAAGGCGGGCTATCTAAAAAATGCAAAGGAAAGGTAGGCATCCAAGCAATGGGGGTAACACGAATGGTGAGCTGATCGTTGTTAATGCCAAAGCTTGGCAAGGGTTGTTCAAAAGACACTTGCAGAAGATTGTTTTGAAGTGCTTTAGATTGTGTCACGCTTAAAATCTCTAAATCTTTTATAAACACATTAATGCTAAAGACTACCCAAGCTTGGGGCCATTGACTGTGCTGTAAGTTTTTTAATTGAAAGTGACTTTTTAATATGGGTGAAAATCCCGATTCATCAATCTCCTTATGTAGGTCAGAAATGGTTAATTCCAATTGATGAATAGGTTGAAACTCAACTTGGTTATGCTGATTCACACTGGTGTTATTAAAAAAACCAGTTTGTTGGGTATCTGTACAGCTCACGCAAAAGATAGAGCCTAACATTAAACTACTAAAATAATTAAAGTTGCGCATATGTTTTCTGCAAGTTTAAGACTTTCTGTAAGTAATTTCGAGTCTCTGAACTAGGCATGTGCCTAAGTAGTTTTCGTAAGACATCATTGGCTGACATGTTATTTATGCTTGGTACTGCTTTATTAATGCTATTTCTGCCTGTGAGTGCTTTCATCACGCTGGTAGTGCCTGCGTTGTAGGCGGCAATCGCGCAGTATAATCTAGCTTTAGAATCCGTAACGCCTTTCAAATAACGGTAATACAAAATATGAAAATAGGCAGCTCCCACTTGTACATTCTTTTTAGGGTTATAAAGGTAGCTGGGGGATAGCACTTTTTGTTTTTTATAAATTAAGTGAGAAGCATCCAGCCCTGCTGTATGGGGCATGATTTGCATTAATCCAAAGGCGGGGGCTTGTGAACGGGCCAATGGGTTAAAATGACTTTCTGCATGAATAATGGCAAATACCAAAGATGGAGGCAGGCTATATTTTTGCGCATAGTCGTATATAAAAGATTTATACCTCGTGGCTTTGGTGCGAGTTCGGCCGTCGGGTAAGGAAATAATATAACTAGTGCGTTTATTTGATGTAAAAGCCCAGTTTAACGACGCCACTGCAGGGTAGCGAATATAGGCTGCCTTACTCAGTTTGGCGGCCATTCTCTCTACTGCTTTGATGGAGGGCCTTTCGTCTCTGAATAATTCTCCAAGTATGAGATCTTTACCCATGGCGCCTAGATCTTGGGCATAGCGAATCCCAGATAACTGCTCCATAGTGGCATTGATAGGGTCTTGGCTAACGGCTGCTTGCAAGTTCATAGTTAGCAGCTTTTTAATGGTCAGCTTTAGGTGGTTTTGCATTTCCCGATAATTAAGGGTCTTACCTTGGTAAATGCTTGGCGTGGTCACTTGAATTTCATTTGATTTAAAATCTATCACTTGTTTTTGTTGAAGGTTTTCAGAATAAAACACTAAACGGGTCTTGCTGCTTACTTCTGCATCTGGCCAGTATGCCCGTAATTCACTTCGATAGGTTTTTACGGCCTTTTTGAAATTAGACCTTAATTGTTGTTCTGACAGGGTTTTATCACTGCCGGTATTTCCTGTGGAGTCGTTATAACCCCGGGGTATAACTTGCACAGCGGAGCTTGCAAATGAAGAAAATAGCAGGCCACAAAATACCGCTATGGTGAATTGTTTTTTTACGTAGTTTCGGGGGAATCTAGTCATACCTTTAAAGCTAGTTTGATTACATAGGGAAGCAAAAAAAAGTAAGCCTTGTAATTAATTGTTATAACAGCCAGCCATCTCTTTGTGAATTAGCCTGCAATTTTAATCAAAGTATTAGTTTCTTTTTGGGTTGAGCTTGTATTTTGCATGCAATGTTTTATAGGCCTTTGTTTTCTTAAAGGCTTTTAAGGCTAGATTAAAATCTTTAATTACTTGAAGCCCTACAGGGTGATTTTTTAACATGGTGATGTGTAGGCTCCGGCTTTGAATAGCTTGCTTGGATATTTTTAGTTTAGATTGTAGGTTGGCATGATTATTCAAATAAAACTGCGCCACATTTAAATCAGACAATGCCATATCCAGTTCTTTAGTGGCTAAATTTCTTAGTAAGGTACTGTAGTGTCGGTGGTATTGCGTACGCACATGTTTTGGGATTAGCTCACCATAGGCATAATCCTCCATCAGCCCGACAATTTGCTTGTTCTGCGTAAGGCGTTGCTGAAAGGTACTTAGGGTATCTACGGCTTCGTCAGTGCTGATGACGACTAACTGATTGTGAAAATAAGGGTCACTAAATAATAGCGACTTTTGCCTATTGGCATTTTTCCAGGCGGCTACACTTATATCAAATTGCCCACTTTGCATGCCATCGCCCACTTTTTGCCAAGGGGTAAAGCTCATATTGACTTCGTAGCCCGCCTGCTTCAGTACTCGACTGATTAACTCTACTGCCAAGCCCTGGCCAGGAAGTGAGCGGCTAATATAAGGGGGCCACTCATTGGCAGCCATGTGTAATGTTTTAACCACCAAAGGGTGTAGTTGGCATAAGCGAGCTAAGGTTTTTCCAAGCCCTTGGCGTTCTACCTTTAGGGCGTAATCATCTCTAAATTGTTTTAATAAACTAATGCCATTAAGAGCGGCATCATAAATAAGCCAATTGTTTTTACTTTTATATAAACGCAACACCACTTCCATGTTCGTGGCTAAATTGTTCAATTCTAAATTGACCGCCACTTTTGATCCGCTGTCGTTGTAGGTGGTGGAGATAACTTTCCATTCGCCAGAATGCCACTTTTGAAAAGATTCAGCTTGGTTATGGGTCAGCTGGCGGCTAAAGCACGCCATGAAGGTCTTTTTTTGGTTGAGGCTGGCCCGCTTCCAATGGTTTCCCAAAACCACTTTACTGATGCGCTCCATGTCTAATTTGGGTTTTAGGTAATTCTCTATGACCTTTTGTATGGCTTCCATTGAATCATTATCAATCATTGATAACTGGGTAGACAGTTGCCCCAGAGTATCGCGTACCAATTGCTCTGGGTTTCCAAGGCTTATGCTGGGGAGTAATAGAATTAGGCACAATAAATAACGAGGCATGAGGTCTTCCATGAAAAAATATAAAAGCCCATTTAGGCTCTTATATTAAAGATAGCAGACTCTAGGTGACTGTCAGGGACGTGAGGTCAGTGCTTAAAAATAAGCTTATCTTTACGCTTAAGTAAAATTGCGCATCAGCATGATTTTATCGCTAAACACAAAGTGCTCTGGCTTGGGAATGAGCACTTTAACCCCAGAGCCTTGTGCTAGTATTCTAGGCTCTTGCTTGGTATCGAGCATGCCCTTCAAAATAAAGCTTTGATTACCCTGGGGCGTCATTAGCTCTAAAGAGTCACCCTCATGAAATTTATTTTTAACATTAATCGTTAAGTAATCAGGATGAATCTCTTGGATCACCTCCCCAACAATTTGTTGTTGAGTGCTTTCTGACGTGCCTCTTTGGTAATTTTGATACTCGTCGTGAACGTGGCGTCGATAAAATCCTTCCGTATAACCTCGGTTGGATAGGTTCTCTAGGGTGTTCATTAAGCTCATATCAAAGCTTTTACCCGCTACCGCATCATCTATGGCTTGGCGGTAGGTTTGTGCCGTGCGGGCCACGTAATAATGGCTTTTAGTGCGACCTTCAATTTTTAGTGAATGGACCCCCATGTCCACTAAACGCTTAACATGCTGAATGGCCCGTAAGTCTTTGCTGTTCATGATGTAAGTGCCATGCTCGTCCTCAAAGGCGGGCATAAATTCATCTGGGCGGTTTTCTTCCTGCAATAAAAAGATCTCATCACTGGGCTTACCTAAGCCTAATGTGGGCTCTTGAACTTTAGGTGACCAGGTTTCTGGGGCATTGAGAGGGATAATATCACCTGATACGGTCTCTTTAGCGCTGTGGCTGTCGTATTTCCACCGACAAGCATTGGTACAAGTACCTTGATTAGGATCGCGCTTATTGATGTAACCAGACAACAAGCAACGACCAGAATAGGCAATGCACAATGCGCCATGAACAAACACTTCTAGCTCCATGTCAGGCACTTGCATGCGAATTTCTTCAATTTCGTCAAGCGATAGCTCGCGGGACAAAATAATGCGCTCTATCCCCTGAGTTTGCCAAAACTTAACCGCAGCATAATTGACCACATTGGCTTGTACGCTAAGATGAATGGGCATATCTGGCCACTTTTCACGCACCATCATGATCAAGCCCGGGTCAGACATAATGAGCGCGTCGGGTTTCATGTTAATCACAGGCTCAATATCACGCATGTAGCTGTTAATTTTTTTATTGTGTGGGGCAATATTGCTGGCCACATAGAATTTTTTATTTAAGGCATGGGCTTGGCTGATACCCATGGCAAGGTGTTCTATATCAAATTCATTATTACGCACTCGTAGGCTGTATCTGGGCTGGCCTGCATAGACGGCATCGGCACCATAGGCAAAGGCATACTGCATGTTTTTGAGGGTGCCGGCAGGGCTTAATAATTCAATGGCCATAATTCAACGCGCCTAGGGGTGGTATTCAGAAAAGGCGCGAATTATGAAGGGGATGAGCGGTGCCTGAATTGATCTTGATCATCAATCTAGGCAGTTAATAGCGATGACTTATTTTGTGATACTCAGTGTGGGGGACTGAGTTGTAACCCCTTGAAAATAGCCATTAATTAAGCGGCTAAAGTCACTTAAAATGACGCCTCTGCTTTTTAGGCTGTCATGGTACATTTGCATGTTGGGGTAGCGCGACTCAGCTCTAGACATATATTCATTTAGCACGGGCAATGCATCGTTTAGACGCTGTTTTTGTTCTTTAAGATTGTCCGTTTTTTGTTCAATTGATAACTCCTGGTTGAACTGGGCTTGGAGCTTTTTTATGGCCAATTTCTCACCTAATAAAAACAATAAATCATCGCTGTGTGAAGCACTGTGGTTATGTTCTTTAGCAGCGTAAAGTGAGTGACAGAATGAAAATAACAATAGGCTTACTAAGCAATAAAGCCTCGCTTTGTGTTTAATCATTCAGGCAAATTCCCAGCTGGCTAACACCCTGATCATGGCTCAACGGAATGAGTTGCTTTATGGCCTCAGCATGGCTAATTTTCGCTTCAATAATGTCTAGGGTTTCTTGTTCAAAGTTTAATTGGCGCGCCCATAACTCGCTGTCTTGTTTGGTTTGCCCTTGTAATTCAAGTACTTCTTCCAAACGTTCATGGGTCATGGTTTGTAGAGCACAGGCATCGTGAATGCTGTCGTCTAATATGCCTTGAATGCAACTTTGCAAAGCAATCATGGTATCCATGGCTGGGTAGGCCCCAAAGTGCTCATAGTTGCCAGGTTCAGGAATGAGTTCATTAAGAGGCTCAAGTTGTTTTTCAATATTCTTAAGGCTGCTTAACTGTCCGCGCAGATACTCCCAAGCTTTATTTAATATTTTACGAGCTTGCTTATATTCTTCTTCTTGCCCTTCCATTTCACAAAACAACTGAAAATTAGGAAAACTGCGTTCGCATAGAGCCGCACAAAAAGATAACTGTTGCCAATGAGATAGGGCATTTAAATCCATGAGGACTCCTTTTTAGCGGTGCATTATATCAGGCATTTTCTTTGATTAGCTAAAGGGATATGGCGTCCTAATTCATTTAATGGCCTTAAATGTCTACTTAAGGTGTTGTATTGCAACGTTTTTTTGCGCTATTTCAAAATGGGTCTAGTTTTATAACTAGTGGGGATTCTATTTATCAGAGATTAAAACAGGCTGAAAAGGGCGTGCGTTAGGCGGTAGCCGTCTTTTTCAAAATTGCATAAGGGAATATTAGAGGACTTTTTTTAGTCAATTCTAATGGATAAGAGGTTTTAAAATGGCTAATCATATCTTTATTCTAGCCACTGTCATGCTGCTCGCGGGCATTTTTGGTGGTTTGGTCAATTACTATATGTATGGTGAGAACGATCCAGACGCCACGAGTTTACCGCGGTGTTTGGTGGTGGGGATTGGAGCGGCCTTTTTAGTGCCGGTCATTCTTGATTTAGTAAATAGCGAACTGATTCTAGAGACTCAGGGGGATCCTTCACGGCTACTTATTTTTACTGGTTTTTGCCTTATATCAGCCATTGCCAGCCGATTTTTCATTACCAATATGTCAGACCGAATACTGGACGCTGCCCGTCACGCTCAGGAGCAATCTGACTCGGTGCACCATGATTTAAGGGTGATAAAAAATGAATTATTACCGCTAATTGATACAGAAACTGAACAAGAGCTAGAACCAGAAGATGAGCCTGAAGTGATGCAGCTAGAAGAGGAGTTGGATGTTACCAGTTCCAGAGCATTAAAAATGCTTGCCACAGGGCGCTATATTTTCCGTTCTTTGCCTGGTTTATGTCGTGAATCTAATAATGATGAATCTACCATGCTGCAAACATTAGGCGTTTTAGTGACACGCAGTATGGCGGGTAAAGTGAGTGGTAAAAATGGCGTTCGTTGGCACATTACAGAAAAAGGACGTCGAGTATTAGAAAGCCAAATGTAGTGATAAGTGGTAAAGCCGATTAAAGTTGAAGGTTTGCCATTATGGTTTAAGTGCTAACAAAAGGCACTTATTAAACAAGGAAGTAGAGGCCGACAATGAAGTTTCGCAACGCAAACCCTTTGCAAATTGTCGGTGTGCTGTTGGGCATGTTGCTGCATGCCTTTGTATGGAGCGCAGATGACGATCAGACGGCCACATCCCCAGAGCCTGCACCTAAAAGCCTAATTGTTCCCACCACAAAAGCCTCAGATGTTCGTGTGATTGTTGATATTTCCGGGTCCATGCGCCAAAACGATCCAGAGAATCTGCGGGTTCCAGCCGTTAATTTAATTATTGAATTATTACCAGAAGGGGCCCAAGCGGGCGTTTGGACATTTGGGCAATGGGTTAATATGTTAATCCCACCCAAAGAAGTGAACGAAGCTTGGCGAGAGAGTGCCAAGCAAAAGGCCAAAACCATTAATAGCCATGGGCTGCGCACTAATATTGGTGAGGCCATGGAAAAAGCCACTTGGAAGTTTGAAAGTGATTCTGAGTTTGAACAACATGTGATTTTACTCACCGATGGCTTGGTCGATATTGCCAAAGAAAGTGATCCTGAGCAGGCTCAAAAAAACGAAGCGGAACGTCGTCGCATCATTAACGATATATTAAAAAAGTACCAAGAATTAGGTGTGAAGATTCACACAATAGCTCTTTCGGATAACGCCGATAAAGTACTGCTTGAAAGATTGTCTCTTGATACTTCTGGCATGAATGAGGTCGTTAATAGCTCAGAGCAATTGGTGAAAGCGTTTCTTAAAGCGTTTGAAAAAGCCGCCCCACAAGCGGCAGAGCAAGTACCGCTATCGCAAGATAATACATTTGAAATAGACGAAAGTATTGAGGAATTTACGGCGCTTATTTTTCGAAAAAAGGACTCCCCACCGTCGCAACTGGTGAGCCCCGACGGGAAAGTAATTAGCCAGATTAAAAGTAATGAGAATGCTCGTTGGTTTAGTGAATCAGTTTACGATTTAGTCACCATTAAAAACCCGCAAGGGGGGACGTGGAAAATTAATGCGCAGTTAGACCCTGATAACAGAGTAACTGTGGTCAGCGACTTGAAGATGGAAATTGTAAATTTGCCCACCACCTTATTTCCAGGGCAGCAAGTGGACTTTGAGGTGTATCTTCACGAAGAAGGGAAAGTACTCACTAATCCTGACTTCCTTCGTTTGATGTCCATTGAAATGAAAATGACAGCTGAGTCAGGGCGCAGTGGAGTTAAAAAAATCAGTGACCCTGAAAATATTCCAACCGATGGACGTTACCATGAAAGCATTAAGCGCCTAAGCAAAGAAGGGCAATATGAGCTGCAAGTCACTGTGGATGGCAAGACTTTTCAACGCATGCGAAAAGCCTACATTCAAGTGCGCCAGCCCATTGGGTTTGAAATTCGTAAGCGTCTGGTTAACGACCAAATGGCTTATGCCGTAAGAGTGATACCACAGGTGCCTGATATTGAAGTCTCTAAAACTCGAGTAATTGGTAAGTTAAAAGGCCCTGACCAACACTCTATCATTCAAGCGGTTCCTTGGATTGAAGAAGGGGTATGGGAAACCATCATTGAACAAAATAAAGGCCCTGGCGTGTATGAAGTGGCTTTGAACGTGAAAGGGCGTTTTGCGGAAGATCAAGAATTTAGAATTAAGCCAGACGGCATTAAACTAACCTTCCCTGTGCCAGAAGACTTTAGTCATGAGTACTTTGTAAAAGAGGAGCTTACTGAAGCTCAAATAGCTGAATTGGAAGCCCCAGCACCTGAAGAAGTTGTGCCTGAAGCCGCAGAAATGGTGCCGGACTTAGCTGAAAAAATGAAGGAACAAGCAGAGCAGCCTCCTGTTGAAGAAATAGTTGATGAGACTAAGCCAGAAGAAGTGGCAGATGACATGGAAGAGGTGGCTGATGAAATAGAGCCATTGGAAGATGCATCCATTCCATTTTGGATTTATATTTTAATTCCACTTTTAACCCTTGGATTAGGGTTGGGAGGCTTCTTTATTTATAGGCATTTAGCCAGTAAGAAAAAAGGCAATGATGACTTATTAGAAGAACCCAGTGGCGCCATGGAAGAACCTGCTCCGTCTGTTAGCTTAAATGATGGTATGGATGATGAAGACTTTGATGATGACTTTGACTTAAGTGACAGCGATGATGAAGAAGATTTTGAAGTTAAGGGCAATGATTTAGATGATTTAGATGAACTAGATCTCTCTAATGATGACGACGAAGAAGAAGAATTAGAGGATATTGAAGGCGTATTGGATGAAGAAACTGAAAATGTGACGGATGAAATCCCTGACTTTGATGAAAACTTCGATATTGACGTGGACCCTGATTTAGATCTAGGGGCTGACTTAGAGGCAGAGGGCGATGATACCTCTGCGGCCATCGATGAACTGGACAGTGTGTTAGACAGTTTGGGAGATGATGAAGAAGAGGCCATTCCTCAGCTTGAAGAAGAGACCCCCGCTCCGGTTGAAGAAGAGCCTGAAGTTATTTCAGATGGTGAGGCCGCCATTGATGAAGCATTGGCCAATCTAGAAAGTGAATTGGACGACATAGACGTAGACGCTTTAACCGATGATGGTGATGAAAAAAGTGAAGGCTAAATAGGTAGTTTTATGGATAAGTACATGCAAATGGCCATTGATGAAGCCAAACAAGGTTTAGAAGAAGGAGGGATCCCCATTGGCTCAGTACTGGTGCATAAGGGAGAGGTACTAGGGAGGGGTCACAACCGCAGAATACAAAAAGGCAGCTGTGTCTTGCATGGTGAAATGGACGCCCTTGAAAATGCCGGAAGGCTGTCAGGTGATGTGTACAAAAACAGCGTTCTGTACACCACACTAAGCCCCTGTGCCATGTGTTCTGGTGCCATTGTTTTATACGGCATTGGTAAAGTGGTTATTGCTGAAAATCAAACCTTCATGGGGGAAGAGGAGTGGCTGATGAGCCGAGGGGTTAAACTAGAAGTCATACACAATCAAGAATGTGTTTCCTTGATGGAGAATTTTATAAAAGAAAACCCTAAGCTCTGGAATGAAGACATAGGGGTTTAATTGATTCGCTCCCTATCTCTATTTAGTTGCTTGATATTCACACTGATGCCATTGATTGAACCAAAAAGTTGAAGTTGCCATTGCTGCCATGCCTTCTGCCTAGAATTTTCCTAACTTGATCAATTAATAACTACCAATAGGTGAATCAGAGCCATACCTAGTTTTATGGGGCTACTGATTGTACAGGGAGGAAGATTTGGATTTCTATTTGGTTATACTGAGCAACAAAAGAGAAGTTTACAGGGTTATTGATGCAATATTGTAGTAATAAGACAATGATTTGTAGTTCAAAGCCAATGCGAAAGTAAGGAGGCTAGGTTAGTATTACTGCGAAAATTAAGTCTATATTGAGTAGCATATGAAGTTTACCGGAACTAAAGAATACGTTGCCACCAGCGAACTACAGATGGCCGTTAATGCCGCCATCACTCTGCAACGCCCATTATTAATCAAGGGCGAGCCTGGAACAGGTAAAACCATGTTGGCTGAGCAACTGGCCGAAGCCTTAGGCACACCTCTTATTCAATGGCACATCAAATCCACTACCAAGGCGCATCAGGGCCTCTATGAATACGATGCAGTGTCTCGTTTACGTGACTCTCAATTAGGTGAAGAGGGCGTTAATGACATTGGTAATTACATTAAAAAAGGTAAGCTATGGGAAGCCTTTAGCGGAGATAAGCCGCCTGTATTACTGATTGATGAAATTGATAAAGCTGACATTGAATTTCCAAACGATTTATTACTAGAGCTAGATAAAATGGAGTTTTTTGTTTACGAAACTCAAGAACGAATTGTTGCCAAACACCGCCCTATCATTTTAATAACCAGTAATAATGAAAAAGAATTGCCTGACGCATTCTTGCGTCGTTGTTTCTTTCATTACATTGATTTCCCAAATAAAGAAACCATGCAGAAAATTGTTGATGTTCATTACCCTGACATCAAAAAAGATTTGCTTAAAGAAGCCATGGATGTATTTTTTGATTTACGTAAAGTGCCTGGTCTTAAGAAAAAACCATCAACATCTGAATTAGTTGACTGGTTGAAACTGTTGTTGGCTGACGATGTAGACCCTGAAACCTTACGTACCAAGGATTCAGCTATTCCGCCTTTATACGGCGCAATGGTTAAAAATGAACAAGATGTGGAACTGCTTCAGAAACTGGCGTTTATGTCTCGCCGAAAAGGCTAAATATTATGTTGGTTGATTTTTTTCAAACCATGCGTGATTACCGGATACCTTGCTCGATTAGGGAGTATTTGGATTTAATTAACGCCATGAAGCACCATCTTGCATTTGCAAGTCAGGAAGAATTTTATCAAATTAGCCGTCTTTGCTTAGTAAAAGACGAGCGTCATTTTGACAAATTTGATAAGGCTTTTGCTCATTATTTTGAAGGTATCGATACGCTTGATAGCATTTTAACCAGTGCGCAAGGCATTCCTGAAGAATGGATGAAGTCTGAATTTGAGCGTATGTTCAGTCAAGAAGAAATGGACGAAATTGAATCCCAAGGTGGATTTGATGAGCTCATGAAAAAATTCAGAGAGCGTCTTGAAGAGCAAGAAAAGCGTCACCGCGGTGGGAATCGTATGATTGGAACCGGCGGCACCTCTCCATTTGGTGCTGATGGTTTTAACCCCGAAGGCATGCGCATTGACCAAGGGAAAAGTCGTCATAAAAAAGCCATTAAAGTTTGGGAAAAACGTAATTATCGTAATTTAGATGACAACGTTGAACTTGGCATTCGAAATATAAAGGTGGCACTACGTCGCTTACGTAAATTTGTTCGCCAAGGTGCTGAAGAGGTGTTGGATTTAGACGACACCATCAGTTCTACAGCCAGTAATGCCGGTTACCTAGACATTAAACTGGTTCCAGAGCGCCATAATGCAGTAAAGGTATTGTTGCTGTTTGATATTGGCGGAACAATGGATCCGTTTGTTAAAATCTGTGAAGAGCTTTTTTCTGCAGCACGTTCTGAGTTTAAGCACATGGAAACCTTTTATTTCCATAACTGCTTGTATGAAAGTGTGTGGAAGGATAATCGTCGCCGCAACAATGAACGCACCATGACTTGGGATCTTTTAAGAAAATACACCAAAGACTACAAAGTTATTTTTATAGGGGATGGCATGATGGCCCCTTATGAAGTAACCCATGTGGGTGGGAGTGTGGAGCATTGGAACGATGAACCCGGAGCAGTTTGGTTGCAACGCGTTCGGGATACGTTTGACAAAGTTGTTTGGTTAAACCCAGTGCCTGATACCCAATGGGGCTGGAGCGGATCTTTAAAAGCCGTTCGAGATATTATGGAAGACGATATGTATCCATTGACTCTTAATGGCCTTGAAGATGCTATGCGTCACCTGACCCGCTAATTAAGTGTGTCACAAATAGCCCCAAACAATTGGGGCTATTGTTATTATTCCTATCTAATTCTATAAGCTTGCCTGAACCACCAACTCGATAACTCCCTGCAGAAAGGAAAATAGGGTTGTATGTGCCGACATGCCCTTAGTGGTACGTTGATGCTACAAACCTTGGTTGCATCTCGTAAAAGCCTAGGTAACAATACGCCAAGATACGTTTCATTCTCACAGACACGTACATAAAAAATAATAAAAATAAGGATTTCCCGTGAAGGCAACTCGCTCGTTTGTCACGATAGTGCTGTGCATGGTCAGTTTGTTTATTTCTAATTCAGTGATGGCGGCCAATCAAGCAGGCTTAGACGCCAGTATTGAAGAGTTAAAAGCGGAAGTGGTTGAGTTAAACCAAGAGCTTTTTGAACTAGAAGAGCAGCTTTTGTATCCCGCCACTACTTCATTTGCCGTATACGTATCAATGGAATCAGTAGACAATTTTCATGTGAGCTCTATTAAACTGAATCTTGACGAACAAGATGTCACTTCCTATTTATATAGCCAGCAGCAGGTAAAAGCACTGCGTCGTGGCGGCATTCAAAAACTGTATTCTGGAAACCTAAAGCCGGGCTTACATAAATTAATAGCAGAAATTCAGGGTAAAGACGCTGATGGGCGAATTTTGAAACGTTCAGTATTAGCGGAATTTGGTAAAGCTCGTTCAAGTAAATATCTAGAAGTAAAAATATCTCATAATGCTAAACAAAATAGACCAGACTTTGCAATCGTAGAGTGGAAGTGACATGCGTTGGCTATGTCTAATCGCGTTTGCGATTTCAACCACTGTGCTGGCAGAAGACTTAATGCCAGATCAACCACGCTCAAGTGCCAATGACGCATTATTTGGTCAGGCTTTATTTAGTCTTCATTCTGGCGATTATCAAAAGGCCCTAGGTTTAAATCAGCGCTTAAAGCAGCGATCTGGAAAAGGCCATGGCAAAATATTAGATATTCATCGGGCCACGGCTCAATTAGGACTCGGCATGAGTAAAAGTGCCAAGCAGCAGTTCTATTCTTTAATTTCTTCAGAAAAAAATAAAATCATTCCGAATATTGCCCGTTCACAAGCTTGGTTTTATCTTGCCCAACATTTTTATAATAAAGGCCAGTGGGATACTGCGTTAACATCTATTCGTAAAGTGAAGTCAGCCTTTATTGATGAAGCCTTAAAAGATGAATTTTATTTTTTATCCGCCACTTTAGAGTTATTTCAAGGGGATGTTGCTAAGGCGGATGCCCATATTCTTGATATTAGTCAAACCAGTCTGTGGGCTGCTTATGCTTTTACAAACCTTGCCATCAGCTATACAGAAAGGGATGTTCACACCAGCAAGGTAGAGGCCGTATTTAATAAAGCCTTGCTTATGACAAAATATACGACTCACCCAGATGAGTTAGTGGATAAAATTAATTTAATGGCTGGGCAATTTTTCTTTTCCACAGGCCGCGGTAGAAGTGCCATAAAGCATTTGAAAAACGTAAGCCTAGACAGTGCTTTTACACCTAAGGCGCTACTAACCTATGGCTGGGCGTTAACCGAACAATGGCAGTATCATGATGCATTACAGCCTTGGTATATGCTAAAAACATCCCACTCGCCTTTAAATCAGGATGTGCAAGAAACCCTGATAGCGATTCCACATTTACTTGAAAAACTTAATGCAAAGGTAATGGCATTAGGGGCATTTGATTACGCCACTAAGCAATATGACACCATCATTGAGCAATTAGAAAAAAGTGCCAAACGCCTAAATACCGGTGAGTTCATTGAGCCCTTGTTGGCTCAACAAACTCCAGATAGATGGGGGGCTTTTGAAATGGTGGATTTGTCTTTACCTAATCATCCTGATGGAATTTACCTTAAAGATGTGATGAGTCAGGGGACTTTTCAGGGGGAGTTAAAAACGTTACGAGACTTACACGTTATGCGTAATCAATTGAATAAAGGATTAGCGCAACTGGAAGCCTTTAAAGGTGTCAGTCAAATCAGAAAGCTTGAGTATCAAGAAATTAAAGACGATAAACACATTATTAACAGTGCCAAACGCCTTAGTAAATTTGAAAAACGTTATAAAGATTTGTTGAAAGAAATTAAAATCGCGTTTAAAAACCCAGATGGAAAGGGGCTTGCTTCCGAATCCGAAAAGCTTCATCTGAAAAATATCAAGGCTGTGGATAAAAGAATAGCCCACCTAAATAAACTAAAAGACTTTAAGCGTCATTCATACCAGCAGCGACTTCGTAGGGCACAAGGCATCATAAAGTGGCAATTATCTGAGCGTTATTTAAAGCGCAAGAAAAAAGTCACCGACAGTCTTGCACTTTTGGAGGGCAGGTTAAAAAAAGCCAGAGCCCAGCATACTGCCACTAAACTGGCCTATGTGAGTGCCCCTAAAGCATTTGTTGGATATGTAAAAAAATCTAATAAATTGGCCAAAAAATATAAAAAGCAATTGGTTGAATTGGAAAAAGTATATCAACAGCAAAGGGAAAAGGTCGGAAGTATTGTTAAGTTAGATATTAAAAAACGCCAACAGCGGGTGATGAACTATCAATTGCAAGCAAGATTAGCCGCCGCTAGGTTGTTCGATGAAACCTCAAATAAAGAACGTTCAGTGGCAGATGCAGGAGTATCTCAATGATCAAGTATCTGTCAATGGTCTGCATCGCTTTCATATTAGCGGGCTGTTCAAGTCAGCCTGAAAAAAATGTTATCAGTACTCAAGAAAATTTAGCCGGTAAGAAAATTAGTAATATTCGCCCTGTAGGGGTGCGCCTAGCGAAGATGCCGGCCCCACAGGCCAGCACTCAAAAAGCCATCAGTAAATACCAGCGATTCTTGGAAATATCACCATATAACGATACCCGTGTGCATGTTATGCATCGCCTGGCTGATTTGAAATTAATGGATGTTGAAGATCTGTTAGCCGACACACCAGAGCTTCTTAAAGAAGAGCAGGTTCAAGGTGTTTATAAAGAAGCGATTGATACTTATAAACGGGTACTTAAGTTATTTCCTAATCGTCGAGACAGCGACATGCTGCTGTATCAATTGGCCAAGGTTTACATGCTTAAGGGAGATACCCATGAGGCTTTGAATTCTTTACAGCAACTAAGTGAGCAGTTTCCAACGTCGCCATTAGTCGTGGAGGCACAGTATCGTCGTGGTGATATGTTGTTTTATCTTGGTCGTTTCAATGATGCTGAAGTGGCTTTTAATTATGTGGTTTCGCAAAAGGAGCAGGGACGATTTCAAACCAGTGCGAATTACATGCGCGGTTGGAGCCAGTTCAAACAGCGTAAATATGAAGCCGCCTTAACCTCTTTTGTGTCAGTTATTGATAGTCGTTTTAAAGACACCACCTCTATTGTTGTGGCTTCTAAAGGAGATCGGGAATTATTAGATGATACGGTAAGGGTCATGAGTATGGTGTTCTCTGCAGATAATGGGCATCGTGAAATTGTTAAAATGTTTAAGCGCTTAGGTTCACGTCACTATGAATACCTACTGTACGATGCGTTAGCCGAATATTACATTTCTAAAAAGCAGTACACGGATGCAGCAAAAACCTACCGTGCTTTTGTAAGTGCCAACCCTCAAGACGTACTTGCTTCAGCCTTCTATTTTAATATTGTTAAAAGCTATAAATTGGCAGGCTACGTTGATCAAGTTTTAAAGCACAAAAAGCAATATATTGAACGGTTTGGTGTGAATAGCCAATATTGGAATGTTTTTGATGAAGATATTAAAGAAATGATTCGTCCAAATTTGAAAGGATTTACATCAGAGCTCGCGCAGTTTTATCATGCCAAAGGACAAAAATCTAAGTCACTTAAGACCAAGTTTAACTCGCTAATCACTGCCGCTAGATGGTACCAAGAATTTATTGACACTTTCCCATTTGATCAAAGACTTGGTGAAATGTACTTTCTAAAAGCGGAGGCATTATACGATATCGGTCAATATGAAGAATCCATTGCCGCTTATATAAGTGGTGGCTTTGAAAGTGTTAAGCACGAGAAATCCGAAGAATCCGCATTTGCATCATTGGTGGCTTATAATCAAGTAATTAAAAAGAGTCGTGGGCAAGAAAAAACACAATGGTTAGAAAGAAAGGTAGATACTGCATTACGTTTTTCTGATGTATATCCCAATAATAAAAATTCTATGCAAGTACTGTCTCGAGCTGCTGAAGGGTTGTTTGCATTAAATAAATTTTCGTTAGCGGCTAAAACATCAGCTCGAGTCCTTAATAACCCGAAAGCATCCATTAAACAAAAGTCAGTCACCTATCTAATTAAGGGCCATAGTCACTTTGACTTAGAAGAGTTTGAAAGTGCGGAGCGTGCATTTGTATCGGCACTGGCACTTAAGCAAGTGAGTAAAAAAGAATCGAATAATGTTAACGAAAAAATTGCAGCGAGCATTTATAAGCAAGCGGTTGCCTGGGTTGATAAAGGCGATTTAGATAAAGCAGTAGATGAATTCATGCGAGTGGGTAAGGACATACCCAGTTCGCCTATTCGCATAACGGCTCATTATGATGCAGCGGCTTATTTAATGAAAAAGAAAGATTGGTCTCGCGCCGAAGATATTTTATTGGAATTTAGAGAGCAGTTTCCAAAACATAAATTAGCATTAGATGTGCCCTCAAAGCTCATTATTACTTATGAAAATATGTCGCAATGGAAGAAAGCGGCCTTTGAATTACAAAATATTTGGCGCTTTTCTAAAAACAAGAACAAACAAAGAATTGCACTTTATCAGGCAGCTGAATACTACGAAAAAGCCAATGACATCGATAGTGCTATGGCCATGTTGAAACGCTATGCGCATAACTATGCAAAACCATTTGACGCACAGCTCGAATCCATTAATAAGTTGGAGAGTTTGTACCTTAAAAAGGCTGATCACGAAAAGCGTCAATATTGGTTGGCCAAGCTAATCACGGCTGATGAAAAGGCAGGCAAAGATCGCACAGATCGGTCTCGTTTTCTTGCGGCAAAAGCGTCGTTTAATTTGGCTGACTATGAGAGGCAAGAGTATGCTCGTATTGCACTCACTCTGCCTTTAAAGAAAAGTCTAGCGAAAAAGAAAGTAGCCTTGAAGAAGACGCTTGACGCTTATCAAACTACAGCAAAAATGGAAGTTCAAGAATTTACAACTGCTGCGACCTTTCAAATTGCAGAAATCTACGGGCAGTTGTCTAGAGACTTAATGGCATCGCAACGCCCGCCTAGTATGAGTGAATTAGAACTAGAGGAATATGATTACTTGCTAGAAGATCAGGCATTTCCTTTTGAAGAGGCTGCTATAAATATTCATGAAACTAATATTAAACGCAGTTGGGATGGGTTATATGATGACTGGATTTCAAAAAGTATTGGGTCTTTGTCTAAGTTAATGCCTGCAAGGTATGGTAAACAAGAGATTGTATATGATGTTATTTCTGAAATTCATTAATACGCATAAATCTTTAAAAATAGAGAAAAGTATATGAAATTCTATTGTCCAATAATAAATATAACTGTCTCCAGTCATTCAGCTGTCCGACTAATTAATAAGGCTATTTTCATAGCGCTCGTTACATTGGTGGTTGGCTGTAGTTCAGGGCAAGTGAAGCCTAGAATAGAAGCGAATGTGAAATCTGAAGTGATTGAAATTCCAGCGCAAGCTGCTGTTGACTTCAAGAAAGCCATTGATCTTTTGAATAACGATAAATTATCAAATGCTGAGAATGCTTTTAAAAAAATGACAAAATTCTATCCACAGCTAGCGGGTCCTTATGCCAATCTTGGAGTGATTTATAGTAGGCAGGGAAAATGGGCGGAGGCCAAAGAGACGTTAATTAGTGGCAGTCATAAAAATCCAAAGAACATAAAGATCCTTAATCAACTGGGCTTGGTTTATCGAAAAAATGGCGAGTTTTCAAATGCTGAAAAAAGTTACTTAGCTGCGATTAGTGCCCAGCCTAACAATGGGGCTGCCTATTTAAATATTGGTATTTTATATGATATTTATATGGGGAGATTTGCCAAAGCTAGTGGCTATTATCAAAAGTATCAAGCTATGCAAGTCAAGCCTGATCGTAAAGTGGCGGGCTGGATAGTCGATATTAATCGCCGCGCAGGAATTAAGACACAAATTGCCAGTGAGGCAGGGTCATGAAAGTATTTACAGGGTTAATGATTGCATTGTTATTCGCGGGTTTTGTGCAGGCTAAAGATAATATAGTGCGCTTGGAGGGGATAAAAATAAAAGCGGATAATGAAGCGCCCCAGGTGATGTATATTATTCCTTGGCAAAATCCTCAAGGGGCAGAACGATTATACAGCCCTGTGACCGCCACCAATTTACAGCGATTAAAGCCAATAGATCCTAATAGTTTCAATTTGGAAATGTCATTGCATAAACAATGGCATGAAAATCCAAAACAGGTCGTTGACCTAGCGAAATAATCATTATTTAATGGCCCTAACGCGACAAACTCAAAAATTATAAAAATAAAATTTTGATTTAAAATCATTAAGTCAGAATCCTAAATATAATAATAAAATCTATATCAATAGAGGAAGTACACGATGGATACTCTTATTCGTTTTTTTCAAGATGGCGGTGCTTTTATGTATCCTATTGCCATTATTTTAGTCATCGGTTTATCTATTGCCATAGAACGTTTGGTGAGTATTTCTTCCGCCAAACGTAAAAATCGTGCAGCTTTTGAAGATATGTTGCCGATGATTCAGCGTAAAGATTACAAAGCCTGCTTAAACTACGCCGGTCAAAGTGATAGTGATATTGCTAACATATACGGTGCCGGTATTTCACGCATGCCAAGCAGTACTCGCCGAGAAGATATTGAGTACGCCATGGAAGAAGGCTTAATGGAAACGACACCTAAGCTTGAAAAGCGTACTGCTTATATTGGTACTCTTGCTAATATATCTACCCTTATGGGTCTTCTGGGTACTATTATTGGTTTGATTGCAGCCTTTACCGCAGTGGCGACTGCAGCCCCTTCAGAAAAAGCGACTTTATTATCTCAAAGTATCTCGGTAGCAATGAATACTACCGCTTTTGGTTTGATCTCAGCTATTCCATTGTTATTGGCCCATACCGTTTTACAAAGTAAAACAGCTGAAATCATCGATAGTTTAGAAATGGCCAGCGTTAAATTTCTTAACCTTATTACAGAACGTAAACCAGCCGCACAATCTCAAGCGCCTGCTCCTAAAGTAGCTAAATAATTAGCAACTCAACTAGGAGGTCGTTATGAGACGTCATAAAAAAGTAAAGGAAGAAGCTGAATTAGACATCACTTCTTTTATGAACTTAATGATCATTCTTGTTCCTGTTTTATTAATCAGCATGGTATTTAATCAAATTACTGTGCTGGAACTAAGGCTGCCTTTAGAGCAAGAGCTAAAAGAACAAGAGCTAAACCCAGATGATTTATCTTTGGAAGTGGTAGTGAGGGAGACTGGCTTTAATGTCAACTTTGGTCCGTTACCAATTGAATCTATCGCTAAAAAAGAAGGGAAGTTTGATTTCGATCGTTTGTCTGTTGTGCTTCAAGGCATGAAAAAGAAAGTAGGGCGCGAACGAACGGATATCGTTATTTTGTCTGAACCTGATATAGATTATCAAGTGTTGATTGGCGTAATGGATACGGCTAAATCATTTCCTGCTGTATTAGCGGCAAGTGTTGTTAACGCTGTATTATTTCCGGATGTTTCTCTTGGTGACGCCCCAGACAAGGAGGCACAGCCATGAGCAGTTCCCGTCGCGCTAAGCGCATGAGCAAAAGTCATCGTCGTCACAAGAAAGGCACGACTTTAAACCTTGTTTCGTTAATGGATATATTCACCATTATGGTGTTTTTTCTCATGATGAATCAAAGTGATGTGGAAGTAATGAGTAACGATGATATTAAATTGCCGGACAGTGTTGCTCAGGCTCAACCAAAAAATGCTATTAACCTAATGGTGAGTCGCGATGAAGTTATTGTTCAGGGTCGATTAATAGCTTCAGTAAAAGATATTCTAGCGATGCCGATAGACTCCGATTTAATTCCTGAATTACAAAAAGAATTGGCTTATTTAGCGTCCAAAACTCAAGCAACGCCTACGGAGTTAGAGCTGGGGCGTCCCATCACGATCATGGGGGATCATGGTATTCCTTACAAGGTCTTGAAAAGAATCATGAGCACTTGCCAGAAATCTAAATACACTCAGATCTCTTTGGCTGTTCAAAAGAAAGAAATCAAGGAGGCGTAATGAGTACTCTTACTTATCGTACGCCTGAATTACCTTGGGCTAACAACAAACAAGAGGTGCTTTTTAGAAATATCCTGCTGGTATTTCTAGCGGCTATTCTGGTATTAGGGGTCGTGGTGCCTAATATTAGTTTGCCTGAAATAAAGCGAGAGAAGTTAGAAAAGCTTCCGCCACAATTGGCTAAAGTGATTAAAAGGAAAAAGGATAAGCCCAAGCCTAAACCCATTGTAAAAGCTCGGGTGCAGGAAAAGAAAATAGAAAAAAAGTTTGAGCCTAAAAAGGAGCTTATTAAACCCAAGCCTAAGGTAATGGCTAAAACTAAACCAAAGCCTAAGCCAAAACCCAAACAGTTGGTTAAGAAAAAACATACCCCAGAGCAAAGGAAAGCTGCAAAGGCAAAGGCTAAGAAATTAATCGCCAATTTTGCAAGTGATCTAGCGGACATGCAAAGCATGGTGGATATGTCAACGTTGGGTATGGATAGCTCGGTGTTGAACAATGCGGGAATGGCTGCAACATCGGTGGGTACTGTCATTGACCAGGCAGCAGTCTCTCGAGTTGGCGGAGTCGATGAATCACAATTAACTCGTGCCACAGGTGCCGAACAGTTGGCTGAGGCAAGTCGTAGCGTTACAGAAGTGAAAGCGCTGCCAAAAGAGGCACTGGCTTCCACGGCTGTGCCTGATAAAAAGCTGGCAGGCATGTCTCGTACTCAAATGCAGCTTCGTCGTGTGTTTGAGCGTAATCAATCGCGCTTCGATAGAATTTATCGTAAAGCGTTACGCAGTAACCCAGCCTTAGAAGGCACGGTAATATTCGGTATTACCATTGCGTCAAGTGGCGAGGTAAGTGATTGCCTTATTAAATCAAGTGATTTGCAAGATGCTAAAGTTGAACGACGAATGACATCAACCTGCAAAATGCTGGCGTTTGATGAAGCGGTGAAAGAAGATGTTTTTGAAATGCCTTTAACCTTTGCACCTTAGTAAACTGATTGCTTAAACAAAAAAATAGCCGCTTAGCGGCTATTTTTTTGTTTGTATTAATTGAATTGAACTTGCTGATGGTCAAACCAGCCAATAAGGTCTTTGATGACTTCCGGTTGATTGCTTTCGTTGAGCATCTCATGGCGCCCTTGCTCGTATACTTTTAAACTTACTTGCCTTTGACCTGCCTTGTGATATGCCTTGGCGAGCTTTGGTAAACCTTTTCCCATCATGCCCACAGGGTCTTGGGATCCGCCCATAATCAAAATGGGTAAATTGCTCTGAACGTTTTCTAATGTCCCTTTAGAATATAATTGCGCTAAAGCGGATAGGAAATCGTGCCAAAGGCCGGTACTGCAAGGAAAGCCGCATAATGGATCTGATATGTAGCGGTCCACCTGTTGATTGTCTCGGCTTAACCAGTCAAATTCAGTTCTATTAGGCTTAAAAGCTTGATTAAATGTGCCAAATGACAAAAATTGTAAAAGACCACTGCTTTTATTCGGACCTAGTCTTTTGCGTTCTATTTTTGCAACAAACTTTCCTGCTTTACTTAATAATACTGGTTGTAGGTTTGAGCCTGACAGTACAAGGCCATCAATTTTACGTGTGCAGTTAGCTAGATAAGATTGAACAATAAATGACCCCATGCTGTGGCCAAACAAATAATAAGGCAGGGTAGCATCACAGGCCTCGTCTCTTACTATCTCTAAGTCTTCAAGCACTTTTTCCCAGCCTAAGTCTTTGGCATAAGAGCCCAATTGCGTTGTCTTGCTTTCGCCATGACCCCTATGGTTATGGGCGACTACGGCATATCCAGCCATGACTAATTGCTGAGCAAAATGATGATAGCGCTTAGCGTGTTCAGCCATACCATGATTAATATGTACCCAAGCTTTGGCTTCATGATTTGGCCAAATATAGGCTTGAATTTGATGGCCATCTTTGGCAAATATAATTTTCTCAATCATGATTTTGGCTCTTATTTTTAAGTATTACATGTACCATAACATCGCTTAATTATGTATCTAAAAAAAGCCCCGCCTATAAATAATTGTAGGGCGTGTCTATAAATTGATCATGGGTAGGCGTCAGGTGGTTTTAGGGGCTTTGCGCAACGTGGCAAAGCTGGTAATCTTGCGGCTCTTCCAGAAGTTTCTGTATGATAACTGTACAATAATAATAAACTTTAGGCTTAACAAAAATTTAAGTGGGGCGGTATGAACCAGAATTTTTTTAGTGATAAATATCCAAAAGGTGTTCCTGCATCTGTTGATGTTGAAAAGTACAAGAACGTTGTAGAAGTTTTCAACAAAAGCGTTAAAAAATTCGCCGATCGTCCAGCTTTTACAGCGTTAGGGCAAACCCTAAATTACGGTGATATTGATCGTTTATCTGCCAACTTTGCTGCCTATCTTCAAAACGAAACAAATTTACAAAAGGGTGATCGAATAGCCGTTCAATTGCCTAACTTGTTGCAATACCCAATAGTGGTGTTTGGGGCTATGCGTGCGGGTTTAATTGTGGTGAATACCAACCCTCTTTATACCGAAAGGGAAATGGAACATCAGTTTAACGATTCAGGTGCTAAAGCCTTGGTTGTATTGGCTCAAATGGCCGGTAAAGCAGAGCGTGTTGTTGCAAAAACTCAAATAGAACAAGTGATTGTTACCCAGGCGGGTGATATGTGCAGCCCCCTTAAGCGCACACTTGTAAACTTTGTGATTAAGAATGTTCGTAAAGAAGTTGAAGCTTATTCTTTGCCTGGCCATAAAAAATTATTAGATGTATTGAAGGCCGGTACCAAGTCTCAGTACAAAGAAGTAGAAGTGGCGCCAGATGATATCTGTGTATTGCAATACACAGGTGGAACCACTGGTGTGGCAAAAGGCGCCATGTTAACCAACCGCAACCTAGTATCTAATATGATGCAGGCGCACCCATTCTTCATTATGGGGTTAGGCGATAATAAAAATGATGAGGACTCTAAAAACATTATTGCTCCTCTGCCTCTTTATCACATCTATGCCTTTACTGTTAACTGCATGATTTTAATGGAAACGGGTAACCACAACGTATTAATCCCAAATCCTCGCGATCTTATTGGCTTTATTAAAGAGCTTAAGAAATGGAGAGTGGATGCCTTTTTAGGTTTAAACACTTTGTTTGTAGGGCTTTGTAATAATGAAGACTTTAGAAATCTAGATTTTAGTTCTTTAAAATTGACCATTTCCGGTGGCATGGCTTTGACCAAAGATGCTGCTGATACATGGAAAAAAGTAACTGGTTGCGATGTGTCTGAAGGTTACGGCATGACGGAAACATCTCCAATCGCTTCATTTAATCCTCCTGGTTATTCCCAGTTAGGTACAATCGGTATGCCAGTTCCAAATACGGTTTGTAAAGTTATTGGCGAAGATGGTGCTGACTTACCATTGGGTGAGTCTGGTGAGTTGTGCGTTAAAGGCCCACAGGTAATGAAAGGCTATTGGCAGCGTCCTGAAGCCACTGCTGAAACCATCACTGAAGATGGTTGGTTGAAAACCGGTGATGTGGCCGTGATTCAAGAAGACGGTTACATGAAAATTGTTGATCGTAAGAAAGACATGATTATCGTCTCTGGCTTTAACGTATACCCAAATGAGATTGAAGACGTGGTTTCTAGCCATCCTGATATCGTTGAATGTGCTGCTGTCGGTATTCCAGACAGTGTGAGCGGTGAAAAAGTGAAAGTCTTCGCTGTTAGCTCTAACCCTGCCTTAACAGAAAAAGACGTGACTAGCTTCTGCCGTGAACGTTTGACTGCTTATAAGGTGCCTAAATTAGTGGAGTTCCGTGAAGACTTACCAAAAACCAATGTAGGTAAGATTTTGCGTCGCGAACTGCGAGATGAAGAAACAGCCTAGTCTCTTAGGCTGTTAGTGATATAAAACGCCCTCTGTTGAGGGCGTTTTGCGTTCAGGGATGAACGTATGCAGCGAATCCATGGATGGATAGGAGCGGCGGCGTAGGGATAAACGTA
>OJDR01000077.1_pt1 | contig 42694 bp, 46 predicted proteins | sample 1593081 | NCBI WGS metagenome assembly OJDR01 (sample SAMN05416873, study PRJEB24817) | seawater metagenome | isolation source: Sea water | place: Canada:Atlantic | collected 2013-11
CCCACGCGCCCCTATACTGTGAACACGGTTGATGAACATTTAGATATGCTTATGGTGTGCCACCACCTTGACCCCAATATTCCTGAAGACGTAGCCTTTGCCGATTCACGTATTCGCCGTGAAACCATTGCCGCTGAAGATATTCTTCATGACCTGGGCGCTTTCAGTATGATTTCATCTGACTCTCAAGCCATGGGACGCGTGGGAGAAGTGATTACCCGTACTTGGCAAAGCGCGCATAAAATGAAAGTTCAGCGCGGTTTATTACCTGAAGACGAACAAGCAGAAATTAAAGGGGTAGATAACTTTCGTTGTAAGCGCTATATCGCTAAATACGCCATTAACCCGGCTATTACCATGGGGGTCTCCCATGAAGTGGGTTCCATTGAAGTAGGAAAATTGGCCGACATGGTTTTATGGAAGCCCGTGTTCTTTGGCACGAAACCTTCGCTTATTTTAAAAGGCGGTATGATTGCGGCGGCACCGATGGGAGACCCTAACGCTTCTATCCCCACTCCTCAGCCTGTGCACTATCGTTTAATGTTTGGTGCAATGGGCAAAGCCGTTCATGAAACCAGTGTGAACTTTGTTTCAAAAGCCGCGTTAGAAAATGGCAAGTTAGATCACCTAGGCTTAAGTAAAAAATTATGTGCGGTTAAAAATACGCGCAATATTAGTAAGGCTGATATGAAACTAAATGATTATTTGCCGGTGGTAGAAGTAGACCCGCAAACTTATGTGGTGAAAGCCGATGGTGTTTTGTTGGAATGTGAGCCGGCAGAAGAATTACCTTTAGCCCAGCGTTATTATTTATTTTAAGTTGTGAGTAAAGTAATGATTATTTATACACAGAAGTTAGACGAACAAGCGCCACTTGCAAATTTAGACCTGTCTAAATTTGAAGAAGTGGCCTTAACATTTGATGAGCGAAAGCGTGGCCGTTTAAAGATAGAAACTTTGAATGGCATTGAAGCCGGTATACAAATTGAGCGTGGCCAGGTGATGCGTGATGGTTCAATTTTATTAAGTGAAAAGGGCGATGTTTTAAAAGTAAAAGCAGCACCCGAAGTCGTGTCTAGTGCCTATGTAAAAGATGCCACCTTATTTGCAAGGGCTTGTTATCACTTAGGAAACCGTCATGTGTCCTTGCAAGTGGGTGAAGGATTTTTACGTTTCCAAAAAGATTATGTGCTAGATGATATGTTGCACGGTTTGGGTATTCATGTCGTGCACGAAGAAGCTGAGTTTGAACCTGAAAACGGTGCCTATGCGAAAGGCAGCGCTCACAGACACTCCCATGATCACGGCACTGAGCATAAGCATGAACATGCTTGATAGCAGGGATGCTCATGGTAACTTATTTGATTTATTGCACATATCAAGCCCGGCATTACCAGTGGGCGCATTTGCGTATAGCCAGGGTTTGGAATACACCCTAGATGCTCAATGGTGTGAAAACGCCCAGCAAATAGAGCAGTGGATTGAATTGATTTTACTGCATGGCTTAGGGCAATTAGATTTGCCCATGTATTTACGAATGTACAAAACTTGGCAAAATAAAGACTATGCAAGTCTTCAAAATTTAAATGAAGAGCTATTAGCCTTTCGTGAAAGTAAAGAATTGTACCTTGAAGACATTCAAGTGGGTTCAGCTTATGTGCAGTGGCATTTAGGGCAGGATGCAGCTCGGCAAACATATATTGATGAACTAGAAACACCCAGTGTAGTGGCCATGGCTTCACTGGCGGCGGTGCTCAGCAATATTCCTGTGGAAATGGCATTGCAAGGCTTTTTATGGAGCTGGTGTGAAAACCAAATCACCTGTGCCTGTAAAGCTTTGCCCATGGGGCAAACTCAGGCTCAGCAAGTATTGCAGCGCTTAATTCCAAAAATGCAACAATGTGTTACCCAGGCCTTTCATGTTAAAGACGATGAAATGGGCACGGGTTTATTTGGTTTAGCCATGGCGTCATCGTTACATGAGTTTCAATATTCACGGTTGTTTAGATCTTAATTTCCCGATACTTATTGGCGGGGAAGCAGTTTGGGCATTCGTGATGAGTAAACGTAATTGAGGCAGGCTGAGCAAGGTATAAATTTATTGAAATTCCGTAGCTTAGCTGCCCTAGTATGTGAGCTAAGTGAGAATTTTGATACCGAGTTTAACGCAGCTCAGGCAACGTAAATTGTTTTAATATTAAATTAATTTGAGTAAAGAATTATGAGTCAAGTATTAAGAGTAGGGGTGGGCGGCCCAGTAGGGTCAGGCAAAACAGCTTTGCTAACCGCCATTTGTAAAACCATGCGTGAGCATTACAATATTGCCGTAGTCACCAACGATATTTACACCAAAGAAGATGCGCAATTTTTAATTCGTAATAAAGCTTTGGAAGAAGATCGTATTCTAGGGGTAGAAACCGGTGGTTGTCCTCATACCGCCATACGTGAAGACGCCTCCATGAATTTAGCGGCAGTAAAAGAGTTACAAGATCGTCACGATGGTTTAGAAATGGTACTGGTAGAAAGTGGCGGGGATAATTTGTCTGCCACATTTAGCCCTGAGCTTTCTGACTTAACCCTTTATGTTATTGATGTATGTGCTGGGGATAAAATTCCCCGTAAAGGCGGACCGGGCATTACGAAATCAGATTTACTGATTATCAATAAAGTGGATATTGCTCAGCATGTAGGGGCTTCATTAGAGGTAATGGATAGAGATTCTAAAAAAATGCGCGGTACACGTCCATTTGTCATGGCCAATGTTGAAACCGGTAAGAGCGTACGAGAGATTGTCGAATTTATCATTGAGCAAGGCATGTTGCGTAAAAGCGAAAGCCTAAAAAAAATGTTTGAATCCCAAACAGAAATACCAGCCTAATTTATTTGTAGTTTAATAGGAGAGAGTTATGAAAGTATTATTATCGTTACTGGTTGTATGCTTACCAGCTTTGAGTCTTGCTCACCCAGGACATGGTGAACATCTCAATCAGTTTCCAATTGAGCCCGTATCTGCCTTTAGTGTTGAAGGTGTTTTGGCTAGTCTTATTGTCGCTGCAGCAATCGTATTGGTTGTTAAAAAATACAAATCTAAAATCTAGGTTGTGAAAATAAAAAACTGAAAGTACGTTAAAAACGTTCAGCTTTTTATTGGTGCCTTAAAGCTTAAATTATTACTTGAGCTTTAAGGCACTCCTTAAGCATTTTAAGTGCTTAACTAAATATTAATACCCCGCAGCAGAAAATAACTTTTTAGCCGCCGCATCATGCTTCGCCATAAGCGCTTCTAAATCCACACCTTGAATTTGGTTTTCTTTTACTTTCCATTCGCCATTTACCATGACCGCATCAGCTTTATAGGCGCCACATAAAACCAGCGCGGCTAACGGGTCGTGGCTGCCACTGAAGCGGGGTTCATCTAGTTTATACAATGCTAAATCGGCAAATTTCCCTACCGCTAGTTCACCAATGTCTGGGCGGTTCAATACCTGTGCAGAGCCAAGAGTGGCAAGGTTTAATGCATCAAGGTGAGTGAACTCATCGGCCTGGTAACGCAAGCGTTGAATTAATAATGCTTGTCTCACTTCCTGCATGAGGTTGCTATGATCGTTCGAGGCTGAACCATCCACACCTAACCCCATACGTACACCCGCCGCTTTTAATTCATTTACTTTGCAAATGCCTGAAGCCAATACCATATTAGAAGAAGGGCAGTGACAAATGCCCACACGGGCTGCCCCTAAACGTTTAATTTCGTCATCATTAAAATGAATGCCATGAGCTAGCCAAGTACGATCATTCATCCAACCAACGCTGTCTAAATAATCAAGTGGGCGCATACCAAACATTTCTAGGCAGAAATTATTTTCATCTTCTGTTTCTGCTAAATGGGTATGCAAGTTCACATTATATTGTTTGGCAAGGGTGGCGGTTTCTTTCATTAATTCTTGAGTCACCGAAAAAGGTGAGCAAGGGGCTAAGGCTATTTCGATAAGGTCATCTTTTTGGTGATAGTTTTTAATTAAACGTTCACTGTCATCCAGAATGCTTTGTTCGCTTTGCACCACAGATTGAGGTGGTAGCCCCCCTTGATCTTGGCCAAGACTCATGGAGCCTCTTGTGAAGGTGGCGCGCATGCCTAAGTTTCTGGCCACGTTTACTTGTTGATCGATCCCTTCGCTTAATGACTCAGGAAATAAATAGTGGTGATCACTGGCGGTGGTACAACCGCTTAATAACAATTCCACCATGGCTAATTCGGTGGCCAGCTCATGAAATTCAGGGGTCAGTTGCGCCCAAATGGGATAAAGAGTTTGCAGCCAAGGGAATAACTTTTTGTTTAACGCAGGTGGGCAAGCACGAGTAAGAGTTTGGTAAAAGTGATGATGGGTATTCACTAAACCCGGCATTAATACGTGTTGGCTGGCATCAAATGCTTTTTGATAAGCCAGAGTGGGTTGTTGGCCCTTTGGCACCAATTCAATGATTTTTCCCCCTTGAATTAATACACCATTGCCAGCATCGTGATCATTGGCGGTGTAAACAGATAGGGGTGTTTTTATCCACAATATATCAGAGGTGGTAGAGCTCGTTGTATGGGGCGTTAAAGATGAATTTATTTGGGTCATGTCATGCACTCATAATTGGGTGCATGGAAGGTTGCTTGCCATACACCTAGATTAATTGAATCAAAGGTACATGGCAGTGACTTGCGTGTTAATCTGCCAGAGTAACTGGGTTACTTTAGCAATTATCAAATGAAAGGTCACTTATATCGTGGGCATTTCATCTTCAGTATTTTCAACTGCCAATGCTGCTCTTGGCTTGCGTGGTGGTGGCGTTAAACCACAACCGGTTAAAATCATGTCGATTAAGAAATTAGTGATGTTATCGATGTCATCCACATCGTATTCACGACGGTTCATCACTTCTAAAACCTGAGTGTTAAAATCCGCATAGTGCTGGGTAGTGGCCCAGATCATGAAAATGAGTTGAGTAGGGTCAACGGCACGCATTTTACCCTGATCAATCCAACTGGTGATGATTTGGCTTTTTTCCTTCACCCAAACACGCATGTCTTCACTAATAAAGCGCTTAAGATGGGGAGCCCCTTGGATAATCTCCATGGCGAAAATTTTAGAAGCGTTAGGGTTGGTGTACGACAGCTGCATTTTTACATGAATGAAGTTAGATAAAACCTCAGCTGGGTCGCTGTCTTCAGTAATATCAGCCAGAACTTCGTTCCACTCACGCATGGTGTTTTCAAGCACCACCTGATACAGATTGCCCTTATTCTTGAAATAGTAGTGAATATTGGCCTTGGGCAATTCAGCACGGTCGGCAATAGATTGCATGCTGGTGCCTTTATAGCCATGCAATACAAACTCTTCTTCGGCCGCGTCTAAGATGCGGTCGCTGTTGCGCTCACGTATGGCGCCCACCTTGTACTTCTTATTACTGGTCACTCTGTTCAGCCTTCCTGGTCACAATAAGTCCATGATACAACAGTTTGCCCCCTTACTTAAACCAAGAGGTTAAACATACGGGCAAAACAAAGGGCCTAAAAAGGCCCTTTGGTTGATCTGTCTCTATTCCCTAGAAAATAGGGCTAACACTCTAATAAAAGGGTGTTAGTTAACAGCTATTTATTAAAGGTGGGCTTTCAACAATAGGCTGATTGCGTTTTGGTCTGCATCATCAGCACCAAATTTGTTAGACCAGTAGGAATATTCAACACCTACTTTAAATTTATTCTTAAGGCCAAGCATAGGGCCCACATTGTAAGTGATCTGTGGAGTCAGGTTCATGCTATCTTCAATATCACCAAAATCATTTCCATCATTACCAAATCGATAATCCATGAAGCCATCAATGATTAGGTTGCCGTTAGAATAACCATAAACGACCTGTAGTAGATTATCGTCACCCTTGCCTATGCCAATTTCATCATTCATTGCACGGAATAGGGTAACACTAGCGAAGTCCATTCCTGGAACTTTAAGATCTACACCAGCACCAAATAGATAGTTATCAAAACCTGAAGCGCCTGCTTCATAAGTGAAGGCTGCATTTACGCCACTTACAAAACCGTCCATTTTAGTAAGGGAATAGGTTGGACTAAATTCTATATAAGTATCGGTAAAACCATCACCGCTATGGCGATCTACGAAGTAGAATAAACCACCCCAGCTGTGACCTGAAACATGCTCAAGGGTCAAGGTGGAATAAGAATATTCGTCATCTGCTGCACCACCAGCAAACGGTTCCATGTAAGTAGAGCCATTTAAATAGGAAATGCTGTTGTCAGCCCAGAACTGTTCGGCTTGTGCAGAAACAGAAAGCAGTGATGCACCAGCAAGTGCTAATAGAGTTTTTTTCATAGTTATTCTCCGATAAATTTATGCAGTTTTTACAACTAGCCTAAGTGTAGACTAAAATTTTAGAATATCTTCAATCAGTTCATATTTTTAGACTTAATATGAATAAGCCTAAAAATATGGAAAGAGTGGGCCAATAAAACTGGCTGGATTTAAAACTTGTACTAAAAGGGCCTAACGGCCCTTCATTAGCTTAAACTTAAACGCGTAATTACAGGTGCGCTTTTAGAATAAGGCTTACTGCATTTTGATCTAGGGCTTCAGCACCAAATTGGTTGTCCCAGTAAGAGTATTCCACGCCTAGTTTAATTTTATTAGAAGCACCAAGAGCAGGCCCTAGGTTATAAGTAATTTGTGGGTTGAAGTGGAAGCTATCAACATTGTTTTCGCCATCATCTTCGCTGTTATCGAATGAATAATCGATGTAACCATCAAGTGCAAAATTACCAGAAGAAACACCGTAAGTTAGAGTGATTTGCTTGTCATTATTGCTACCAAATGAGTTTTTGTTGGCTGCGTAATAAACAGTGGCGCTAGCAAAATCCATTCCTGGAATTTTAAGGTCTGTGCCTACACCGTATAGATAATTGTCTTGAGAGATTCCACCAGATACAGCACCGCTTTCATATGTAAAGGCCGCATTAACCGAGCTTACTACGCCATCCATTTTAGCAAGAGTAAAAGAAGGGCTTACTTCGGCGTAAGTTTCTTGGAAGTCACCAGCCACATGACGGTCAACAAAGGCAAATACGCCACCCCAGCTGTGACCAGAAACGTGCTCTAGCGTCATAGTGGTTAGGTTTGATTCTTCATTGTTTTTGTTGAATTCGTAATCGCTACCTTGCAATACAGATAAGCTGTTGTCAGACCAAAACTGTTCAGCTTGTGCAGAAATAGAAAATGCAGATGCTACCGCAAGAGTTAGTAGTGTTTTTTTCATGATTTACTCCGTTGTTATTTGTATAACCGCAAGTGTTACTTTTTTAATTATGGTGTAGCTCATACATAGTGAATGGCTGTTCTAAACCACTCACTAATTTAATGATTGCGCCTTTAAGCTACCTGGCACATTCTTTTTTTGCCCATCCCTTGGCATCCCGCTGAAGCGGGTCTCTGCACTCTGCTTAATAGCAGGGTTACAGGATTCAATTCTAAAACGATGCTTGAGTTATTAATGATTTTTTAAGCACCGATTCCACGGGTAAACCCACCCAATTTGGGGAGAGGGTTCGTGATAAAATTCTGTTTGTATTCATAATGTTTTTCTTAAACTCAATTCTTTTTATTATCACGCATTTCATTGCCGGCAAGTGCTTAGCAATGAAATGCGCTGAGTTTTTATCGGGCAGCTGGACATTAATAAGACCAGTGCCGTTTTTGTTGCCGAGCAAAGCAACGCAGTTAATAAATTTATTTTTCGAGCGAGCGTGGCTAAAAAACCAACTGCGGCGCTGATTAACAACATACTCTTTTGGTGAAGGATTAGTACACCAGATTTTCCACATACCATTTCACGTAGTGCAATTAAAATAAGTGGCGTTCCGAAATTGCCCATGACATGCAAAATATTATCGATTGAATTCGTGTTCATTGTGTCTCCTTTCGTTCCAGCGATTTTATTTCAATCGGTATAATTTAAAATCCAGTTACTTAAAATGAATCACCCAATGGGGATAAACGCATTTACAACCTAACTCGTAATTAACTATGTTTATTTGGGACAAAGGCCCAGAATTCTTTGCCTTATTGCCCGCTATTTATTCTTGTTGATGCTTATTCTTAGGTACATTGAGTACCCCATAAAATCTAGCGATTGGCTTCTTAGCACCCAGCCCCAGTCCCATAAATGGCCTAGCTGAGCCCGTGAATACTAATTTAAGCATTCTGTTATTAACCGCCTCAGTAATCCTTCTAGCTTAATTCATTGAACTATACTGTTTTCAGGATGTGGTGATATTAAGCCATTCTACTCATGAATTCTGAGGAAATTATCCACTATGCGAACTGAAAACAGGCTGAAAATGACTAACTTTAAGTGGGCCACTCCTTTATTATTAATACTTGACCAGTCGGACAGATATTGTATGCAAGTAGTTTGCCAGAAAATTAATGAAAAAAATAATAATAATAAAACTTGATTTCCTGACCAAATGGTCAAAAAATAGAGGGTACAAACAATAATCAAAAGTTATGTGTTTGGTAGCAGTGGCTCTTTGAGCAGATATCAAAATTCATAACAGGCAGATGGGTACTAACGTGATTCGCTTTTGTTTAAATAATAAATGGATCGTAGAGAACGACATCGATCCAAACCAAACGGCTCTCAGCTATCTTCGCACTAAGATGGCTCAACTATCGGTGAAAGAAGGGTGTGCTGGCGGCGACTGTGGCGCTTGCTCCATTCTCATCGGTGACGCTAACAGCGAAGGTCAGGTTGAATACATGGCTATGAACGCCTGTATCGCTCTGCTAGGCAGTTTAGACGGTAAGTACGTCATAACTACCGAAGGGCTGACTAATGGCGAGGAGCTGCATCCTGTTCAGCAAGCCATGGTGGACTATCACGGTTCTCAGTGTGGTTTTTGTACCCCAGGTATCGTTACCTCTCTAGCCGCTTTGTACCATAACAAGAATGGTCAGAAACCAAGCGAACACGAAATCCACGTGGCTCTATCGGGTAACTTGTGCCGTTGCACTGGTTATCGCCCTATTATTGAAGCCGCAGAAAACATGAATACCTATGCTGCGCCAAGTGAAACTGCGGTGATTAACAGCACCGTTGTCGAACACTTTGATCCTGCCGCACCAAAAGAAGGCGAAAAGCCTGCCATTGAGAGCGATGGCCGTAAATTGTTCATTCCAAACAATGAAAGTGAACTACAAGCCATCCTTGCAGCCAACCCTGATGCGGTTCTTTGGGCAGGTGGTACCGATTTAGGCCTAGAGCTAACTCAGCAGTACAAGCAATTTGATGTCCTTGTCAGCCTACACAAAATTAATACCTTGACTGAGGTGTCAGAAAATGACGATTCAATTCGTTTTGGCGCCATGGTTACTTTAAGTAACGCAGAAAGTTACCTAAACAGACAGTTTCCTTCGTTTGCCCAGATGTTGGAGCGTTTTGCGTCCCGACAAATTCGTAATCTGGGCACTTTAGGGGGGAATGTGGCTAATGGTTCGCCCATTGGTGACACTCCTCCCGTCTTTTTTGCCCTAGATGCCCGTGTAGAGATCGCATCCGCTAAAGGCACAAGAGAAATTGGCATAGAAGCTTTCTTTAAAGGTTACAAGCAAACCGACATTCAACCAGGTGAATACCTGAAGAGCATTGTGGTACCAAAACTAACCGCTACTCAAACGTTACAAGTGTTCAAAGTGAGCAAGCGTAAAGAAGATGACATTTCAGCGGTACTCATGGCGGTACGCCTTGATACCGATGGCAGCAAAATTAATGAAGTGCGCATCGCGTGTGGTGGTATGGCGGCAACGCCTTTACGTGCCACTAATACCGAAAACGCATTAGTAGGCCAGCCGTTAACAATGGAATCTTTTGAAACCGCTTCAAAAGAAATTCAAAACGACTACACCCCTATTAAAGATGTGCGAGCCACCGCGGAATACCGCTTAAATGTTGCTGCAAACTTGGTTATTAAATCTGGTCTAGAAATCACTGCCACTAACGGAGGCAAATAATATGAGCTTCATGTCTTCGAAATTAGATAGCTACGAGATTCGCCGTAAACGCCCTGCAAAAGGCAAAAGCGGTAAAGGCGTTATGCACGAAAGTGCGGTTAAACACGTAACAGGTGAAGCCTTGTACGTGGATGACATGGCCGAGCTAGACGGAACACTTCACGTGGCTGTTGGCCAAAGTGCTAAAGCACACGCCAACATTGTTTCTATGGATTTATCTGGTGTTCTGGCAGCAGAAGGCGTAGTGGATGTTATTACCCTAGACGACGTACCGGGTCTTAAAGATATCGGTCCTGTGTTCGCCGGTGACCCACTTTTTGCCGACGGTAAAGTGGAATACGTGGGTCAAGCCATGTTCGCCGTGGCTGCGAAAACATTTGAGCAAGCCAAGCGTGCATTAAAATTTGCCAAAATAGAATACGAAGAGTTGCCAGCCATTCTTGAAGTGAAAGATGCACTAAAAGAAGAATTTTATGTGCGCCCAACGCACACCATGAAAAAAGGTGATTTCCGTACTGCCATTGATGGCGCGCCAAATAAGTTATCAGGCGAGCTTTACATTAAAGGCCAAGAGCACTTTTACTTGGAAGGCCAAGTGAGTTACGTGGTGCCAACTGAAGATAGAGGCATGCGCGTTTATACTTCAAGTCAGCATCCAACTGAAGTGCAAAAATTAGTGAGTGAAGTTTTAGACTTACCAATCAACTACGTACAAGTAGAAGTACGTCGTATGGGTGGTGGTTTTGGTGGTAAAGAAACACAAGCGGCCCCTTGGGCATGTATGGCTTCTGTTTTAGCCAACAAATTACGTTTGCCAATTAAATTACGCCTGCCTCGTCAAGACGACATGGTGATGACAGGTAAGCGTCATGACTTCTTAGACACTTACGAAATTGGCTTTAGCGACGACGGTAAGTTGTTAGGTTCTAACATTATGGTGGCCGGTAAGTGCGGTTACTCACCTGATTTATCTGACGCGATCGTTGACCGTGCCATGTTCCACAGCGATAACGCGTATAACTTACAAGATACACAGGTAACTGGGCATCGTTGTAAAACCCATACGGTTTCTAACACCGCTTACCGTGGTTTTGGTGGCCCACAAGGTACAGTCATTGCTGAATTTATGATGGATGATATCGCTCGCGCCGTGGGTAAAGATCCACTGGACGTGCGTTACACCAACCTATACAAAAACGGCGACAAGACGCATTACGGCCAGCCAATAGAAGATTATCATATGGCGGAGCTGATGAAGCAGCTTGAAGATGAATCACAGTATCGTAAGCGCCGTGAAGACATTACGGCTTTTAACAAAGCCAACAAATACAAAAAACGTGGCCTAGCATTAACGCCCGTTAAGTTTGGTATTTCGTTCACGGTTACTTTCTTAAACCAAGCCGGTGCCTTGTTACACATTTACACCGACGGCAGTATCCACATTAACCACGGTGGTACAGAAATGGGTCAAGGCCTGTTTACCAAAGTGGCACAAGTGGTAGCCAACGAATTTGACGTTGACCTAGATACGGTAATGGTAAGTTCTACCAACACCGAAAAAGTACCTAACACGTCGCCTACGGCTGCATCATCCGGTACCGACCTTAACGGTAAGGCAGCGCAAAATGCGTGTATTACTTTGAAAGGCCGCTTGGTTGAATTTGCTTGTAAGCATTTTGAAGTTGAAGCAGACGCAGTACGTTTTGAAAATAACCATGTAGTGGTCACTAAAGACGGTGAAGAGCAGTGGACGGGTTTTGGTCCTTTCTGTGAAATGGCTTACACCAACCGTGTTTCTCTTTCTACCACTGGTTATTACAGCACGCCAAAAATTCATTACGATCGCAGCACAGCCAATGGTCGTCCTTTCTACTACTACGCACTAGGTGCCGCTTGTTCAGAAGTAGAAATCGATACTCTAACCGGTGAGTACGACATGTTGCGTACCGATCTTTTACAAGACGTGGGTACTTCACTTAACCCAGCCATTGATAAGGGCCAAATTGAAGGGGCTTATGTTCAAGGTATGGGTTGGTTAACCACTGAAGAGCTTAACTGGGATGACACAGGTCGTTTAATTTCAAACGGCCCTGCTAGCTATAAAATTCCAACCGCCGCCGATATGCCAAAAGTATTTAATACTAAATTGTATGATCGTCCAAATGCAGAAGAAACCATCTACAACTCTAAAGCGGTAGGTGAGCCACCGTTCATGTTGGGCATGGCAGCTTGGATGGCATTGCGTGATGCAGCGGCTAGCGTAAGCGATTACAAGGTGAATCCTCCTATGGATACACCGGCCACGCCTGAGCGCGTTCTAGATGCGGTGAACTACTGCATTAAGAACAGCAAATAAAGGTGAATGCTATGAAATTCTCTAAATGGTACGAAGCAGTAGCCGAATGTGAAAAACAAGGCATGCCTTATGTTATCGCAACGGTTTTGGGCGCGGCGGGTTCTATCCCTCGCGACCAAGGCAGTAAAATGGTCATCACCGCCAGTGACGAATTCGACACATTAGGCGGTGGCCATTTAGAGTTTTCAGTGACCCAAAAAGCCCGCGATTTAATGGCCGGAGGTGTTGCAGGTAATCAAGTGGAACACTTTCCATTAGGGGCAACCCTTGGGCAGTGTTGCGGTGGCAGCGTTACGGTACTGATGGAAAGTTTTGTGCAACAAGGCATGAACCTCACCGTATTTGGTGCCGGTCACGTGGCCAAATCGTTAATGACTATTTTAGGTGGTTTACCTGGCCAAGTGCGTTGGGTAGATAGCCGCAGCGAAATGTTTCCAGAAAGTGTGCCTAGTAATGTGCAGGTATTAAATCTGGAACATCCGCAAGACATTATTGAAACCTTGCCCGCCAATAGTCAGATATTGATTTTAACGCACAATCATCAACTGGATTTTGATCTAGTGGAATTGGCGGTGAAGCGCGGTGATTTTTCTTATTTGGGTTGCATTGGTTCAGACACCAAAGCTGAACGTTTTCAAATGCGTTTAAAGCATCGTGGCTTTAATGAAGAACAAGTAGACAGTTTAATTTGTCCAGTGGGTAACCAAGATATTCCGGGTAAATTGCCCATGGAAGTGGCGGTGAGCATGTGTGGTGAATTAATTGCACACCTTCATCAGTATGATGAAAAAGTGTTACGCCAAGGTGTCAGTTGGAAGCAAATGAAGTCAAAGATGACCCATCAAACAGAATCTCAACTGACCATAGTTGATTAATCTTATTCTTAAGTGCCTTGGCATTTACCAATTTTAATAATGTTTTAAATTTATTTTATAAACCTATTTTATAAAGAGTAACGGAGAAAATATGCAACACAGCGAACAACACCCATACAAGACTTGGATTGATTTAGCCGCCGCTCGTTTGGGTGCTCAAGCGCTAGAATGCTCTGATGATTTCTTCGCCGAAATGGAAAACCTACTTAAGCCAGCTGATCCTGTATTCATTGCGGGTAAATTCACCGATCGCGGTCAGTGGATGGACGGTTGGGAGTCTCGTCGTAAGCGTGTTGTGGGTCATGATTGGTGTGTCATTAAACTGGGCGCAAAAGGCATTATTCACGGCCTAAACGTTTGCACTACTCACTTTGCTGGTAATGCACCGCAAAAAGTATCAGTAGAAGGTTGTGTGTCTTCAGATGCGCCAAATGCAGATACTAAATGGGTTGAAGTTTTATCACTATCAGACGTTCAGCCAGACAGCGATAACTTTTTTGACATTGAAACCAACGAAGCCATTACTCACCTACGTTTAAATATTTTCCCTGACGGCGGTGTTGCACGTTTACGTGTATACGGTGAGCCAGTAATCGATTGGAACTGGTTCTTGCCAGGAGAGCCTGTGGATTTAGCGTACGTTAAAAACGGCGGTCGCCCACTTGAAGCATCTGATATGTTTTTCAGTAACCCTGAAAACCTAGTTATGCCAAACCGTGGTGCGAACATGGGTGACGGTTGGGAAACTAAGCGTCGTCGTGGCGGTCGTGTTTGTGACTGGGCTATCTTAAAACTGGGTGTACTGGGCAACATTCAAAAAGTGGTTGTGGACACAGCGCACTTTAAAGGTAACTTCCCAGAGTCGTTCTCATTGCAAGCCATTAAGTTACCAGCAGGCGAGCACCCGACAGAAGATTCAGCCTGGGTAGACGTGATTGAACGTCAAAAACTAACCGCAGACGCTGAGCATTTCTATAAAGAAGAAGTGAAAACAGGGGATGCGGAATTTACACACGTTCGTGTCAACATGTTCCCTGATGGTGGTATTAGCCGTCTACGTGTAATTGGCTTCCCAAACAAAGATGTGGCAGGTAAGTAATTATGTCTATTAAAACACCCATGACACTTGACGAGCTTAATGCACTAAATGCAGCAGATGCAACCGCTGCCTTTGGTACATGCTGTACTTCAGATACTTGGATAAAAGGCATGGTTGAAGCCCGCCCGCTTTCAGATGTTGAAGCGGCCCATCAGGTGGCATTGGATGTTTGGGCAACTTGCCAAGAAGCTGACTTAATGCAAGCGTTTGAAGGTCACCCAAAAATAGGCGATGTTTCAAGCTTACGTAAAAAATACGCCAACACCAAAGGCCTGGCCAGTAATGAACAAAGTGGCGTAAGCGTGGCCACCGAAGAAACATTACAAGCTTTGACCGATGGCAATAACGAATACGATGAAAAATACGGTTTTATTTTTATCGTATACGCCACAGGCAAAAGTGCAGCTGAAATGCTTGAACTTCTTCAAGCGCGTCTACCAAATGACCGCGCCACAGAGTTGAAGAATGCCGGTGTTGAGCAAAGTAAAATTACTGCTTTGCGCATTAATAAACTTTTAGGCTTAGCTGAATAATTAAGTAGCTGACTAATTTAATAGTTGAATGGCTAAATTTATGGCCAGTATTTTTAACAAAATTTGGCCATAAAAAGAGTTGAGGAAAGAATAATGAGAAGCCCAATTACTACGCACATCCTAGACGTAAACCTAGGTAAGCCAGCTGCTAATGTTGAAGTGGTTTTATACCGCAAAGTTGGCGATAACTTTGAGCAAATCGCCAAAGATAAAACCAACAGCGACGGCCGTATTGTTGAATGGATGGATGAAACCGAACGTAAAGCCGGCATCTACCGTGTTGAATTTGATACCGATGGTTACTTCGCTGAATTAGGGCAAAAGTGTTTTTACCCAAGCGTTGCCATTGATTTTCGTATAGAAGCCACTGATGAGCATTACCATGTACCACTATTGGTAAGTGCATACGGTTACTCTACGTACCGAGGTTCATAATGACCGAACTAGTGTTGAAACCTGTTGCATTAACGGCTGAAGCCTTTGCGCCGTTTGGTGATGTAATTGAAGTGACAGGCAAGCCTGTGATGATCAACGAAGGCACCACTGAACGCTACCATCGTTTAGGTGACGTGGAAGTGGGCGAAGGCTTGGCGATCATGAATATTTTTCGTGCACAGCCGCGCACTTTACCCATGAACGTCACCATGATGGAACGTCATCCTTTAGGCAGTCAGGCATTTTTACCTTGCAACGACAAACCTTACCTAGTGTTGGTTTGTGAAGGTGAAAAAGCACCAGACCCTACTACCCTTAAGTTATTCGTAGCAAAAGGTCAGGGCGTGAACTACAAGAAAAACTGCTGGCATCATCCGCTATTAGCGTTAGATGAAGTAAGCGACTTTTGGATCGTAGATCGTGCTGGGCCAGGTAACAACCTAGAAGAAACGGACTTTGATAAATCGTTTACGATTGAAGTGTCCCTTTAACGGTACCCTTACATAATGCCGCACAAGCGGCTTTATGTTTGTTTTGATTAACTGATAGAGAATAAAATAATTATGGCCATTAAAGCCTTTCGCTCATCGATCTTACATTTTAAAGAAGATGCTCAAGCTGAGTATTTTGATGACGGTATTTTACTGGTAGACAGTGAAACCGGCACAGTTCAAGAAGTGGTCGATGCCAAAGATCAGTCGAGTGAACTGGCGGCCAAATTAGATGGCGTTGAAATCACGGTGTATGAAAATAAAATCATCATGCCTGGATTTATCGATACCCACATACACTACCCACAGGTAGATGTGATCGCGTCTTACGGCGAACAACTATTAGACTGGTTAAACAACTACACCTTTCCAACTGAGTTGCAGTTTAAAGACCCTGAATTCGCCCGTGAAACCGCTGATTTTTTCCTAAACGAATTAATCAAAAACGGCACCACCACCGCACTGGTATTTGGTACGGTTTTTAAAGAATCGGTAGACGCTTTCTTTGAAGCCAGTGCAAAACTCAATACCCGTATGATTTGCGGTAAAGTCATGATGAACCGTAACGCCCCAGATGGCCTATGCGATGATGTTCAATCAAGCTTCGATGATACACAAACATTAATTGATACTTGGCACGGTACCGGTCGTCAGCTTTACGCTGTGACGCCACGTTTTGCTATTACCTCAACCGGCGAGCAGTTAGAAAAAGCTGGTGAGTTAATGAAAAACAACCCTGGTGTGTACATGCAAACTCACCTATCTGAAAACAAAGCGGAAATTGCCTTTGTTAAAGAATTATTCCCAGAGCGCTCAAGCTACCTAGACGTATACGATCACTACGGTTTGCTTGGCCCACGCAGTGTATTTGCCCATGGCGTTCACCTAGACGAAACCGACTTTAAACGTTTAAGTGAAACCCAAAGCAGTATTTCATTCTGCCCAACGTCTAACTTATTTTTAGGCAGCGGCTTGTTCGATTTAGAAGCCACTAAAACATTCAATGTGCCGGTTAGTGTCGCCACAGACGTGGGCGGCGGCACCAGTTTTTCTATGCTGCAAACCCTTAACGAAGCCTACAAAATTTGCCAGCTTAAAGATTACAGCTTAGATGCGCGCCAGGCGTTCTACATGATGACCTTGGGCAACGCTAAAACGCTTCAGTTAGATGATAAAATTGGTAACTTCGAATCGGGTAAAGAAGCTGATTTTGTAGTGGTTGATTTAGAAAGCACACCACTAATGCAGCGTAAGCAATCTAAATGTAAAACCTTAGACGAAGTATTGTTTTCGTTGATGATGCTTGGTGATGACCGTGCCATTAGCGAAACGTACGTTGCCGCGAAGCAAGTGTACAAAAAATAATTTGAAACCTTGTTGCTGCTTAGATAGTGGCAATAGGTTGTTTTAAAAGAATAGGGAGTAACGTCACTGAAGCCATAGGCATGGTGACGTTTCTCGATTAGCTCGATTAGGCACTAACATTTCCTGTGTCTATCGAAGCTCAACTGGCTTGACTAAACAGGGTGTCCGCCGGATGCCTAAAAATTAACAAATAGATCAGCCTAAAGGTTGGCGTGAGGTGTTTGATGGAAGCTTATTTTTTTGATTGGCTTAATATGTTTTTCCGGTGGATCCATGTAATAACCGGTGTGGCCTGGATTGGTGCATCGTTTTATTTTGTATGGCTTGATTTAAATCTACGTGAACCTCCAGGCTGGAAAAAAGACAAGGGTATTAAAGGCGACCTTTGGGCGATCCACGGCGGTGGTATTTATGAAGTGGCCAAGTACAAGCTAGAACCTGAAAAAATGCCAACCACTTTGCATTGGTTTAAATGGGAAGCTTATACCACCTGGATGACAGGTTTTGCGTTGCTAACGGTTATGTATTACTGGGGTGCCGATCAGTACCTAATTGACCCAAGTAAAATGGAATTAACTCAGTTTCAAGCAATTGGAATTAGCCTTGCATTTTTAGCCGGTGGTTTTGCTTTCTATGAAGCATTGATTAAAAGCCCACTGCAAAACTTCCCTCGTGTATTTGGTGGAATTTTATTTGTTGGTTTAACATTTGCCGCTTACGCACTAAGTGAAATTTTCAGCGACCGTGCAGCATACCTACACGTAGGTGCGCTCATTGGTTCTATCATGGCCGGTAACGTGTTCTTCGGAATTATGCCAGCGCAGCGTGAAATTGTGCGTGCCATTGAAGCCGGTGAAAAACCAGATGAAGGCCCAGCCTTGTTTGCTAAGTTGCGCTCAACCCACAACACTTATTTCACATTGCCATTGTTGTTCATCATGATCAGCAACCACTACCCAATGACCTTTGGTCACGACCACGCTTGGTTAGTACTGGCATTGATTTGTGCAAACGCGGCATTTGTTCGTCATTACTTCATTCTGAAGCATCAAGATAATCACCAGCCTTGGATCTTGGCTGTGGGTACCCTTGCCTTGTTCGCCATTATCGGTTGGATGATGCCTATGCCTGCCAACACGGATATTCAAGTAAGCGATGCACGTGTACTTGATATATCCATGCAACGTTGTGCCAGCTGTCATGCAGACAAGCCAACTAGCGCTATGTTTACGGCTGCACCAGCTGGTATTTCGTTAGAAACGGTTGAACATTTGGAATCGTACAAGCCACGTATTCTTACAGCGGTTCAAAGCAAGTACATGCCTTTGTCTAACCTTACGAATATGACAGATGAAGAGCGCGCTGAAATGATGAGCTGGGCTACGGAAGTTAAATAGGGGTTGTTTATCGAATAGTTGATACGTTAATTGGATTTTACATTTGTATAGAGAGGGAGGCTTAGGCCTCTCTTTTTATGTCTGGAAGTTTATATTTGTGTTTTGGTTAACCTGAATTTATAAAGCCAGTACGTTTTTCCTTTAAAGGGGGAGTCCCCTTTATATCCCCTGTTCTTCCTCCGCCTTCCTGACGCTCAATCCCTTGCCTTGCTTCGATTGCTACGGGCCAAACAGGCATCCATGCCTTACGACCCTTATTTCACGTCGTGTGAAATAGACAATGCGCAAGGCAAGTGCTTTCGCTGAAGGTTAACGTCAATGTTGCTTCTGCAGCGCCTTAGCTTTATTTAGTTCATACAGCTTTATTGAGACTGTATAAGTAGGCCTAAAAAGCGGAGAAAAGAGTAAATATTCCTTTGGTTCCAATCTATGCGAGCTTAATGAGCGATGGAAATACTGTACTTTTTCACGTAGTTTGACGTGATGGAAAAACACTCAAGACGCAATAAATGGTGTTGTTTATTGACCAATCGCTCTGGAGGCGGGATGATTGCTGCCTTTTAAAAATTGAGTTGCAAAAGACGTCACCTTAAAAGACGTCGGGGGCGACATAGAATAAACTGTTAAATTTTAAGTAGTAATAAATTAGGAAGTAGTATGTACAAATTATTAATTGCAGCTGGGGTTTTATCCTTATCTGGCTGCGCAATAACTAACCAGACCATTTTTGATGCATCTGCTGGAACCACTGGGTGCCACCCAAATGAGATGAAAATGATCGAGCGTAAAGGTAATGGATTTACTGGCATGAAGTACTGGATCTTAGAATGTAATGACCAAAAGTTCTCTTGTACCGTAGCAACAAATTCAGCTGGAATATGCAGGGAAATGAAGAAGGGGTCAAAGCAAGCACAAATGATATATTCTGACGATGGCAGTCAAGCGGCAAATGCTGCTTCACAAGCTGCCAACGCAGCTAGTAATCATATTATGCATCACACACCGCCGCCACCTCCTGCACCAACTCCAATGTTTTAAAATAATTTAACAAGCAAAGCCAGCGGATAAACCGCTGCTTTGGGCGCTATAAGGCAATAAAATGACACCATTAGACTTGCTAAAAAAATATGAAGAAGCTCTATCTAGTCAAAAATGGTGTTCCGTTGCCCCATTAATGCATAAAGATGTTTGTGTTACTTTTACGAATGGTACTTTTAAGGGGATTAATGAAGTACAAGTAGTCTTCGAAAAAAATTTCGCCCTAATACAAGACGAAAAATACGCTATTGATAATATTCATTGGGCGCATACATCAGAAAATAATGCTGTTTGTCTTTACGAGTTTAGATGGGAAGGAATCATTGAAGGAGAGCATTGTTCGGGTGGTGGTCGAGCAACATCGGTACTGATTTTTTCAGATAATAAATGGAAAGTAATTACTGAACACTTAGGGCCATATGCCTTATAACAAGCGCCAGCACAACCGCACACTACGTGTGCTGAACTCGCAACAAGTTGCTCGCCTGTGTGGTGGGCGTTAGCACTCACGGGGATTGTATGAAATTTGCAACAAGTTTTAATAGCTTACGATTCGTTTTATCGCCGATTAAAAAAGAAGATAGTATAGTTTTATTTGAAGCTGTTACTTCTGAATCGTTTCCTGTTCAGTTGCCCTTGGCTAAGTTAAACACCTTAGATTTAGCTAATACTTGGTGTACAGAAAAAGTTGAAGAATGGGCATCTAATGCTTGTTACGTTTGGAGTTGTCGTCAAAATGTAACATCAAATCTGTTGGGGCAAATTACATTAGTTCCACAAAAGGATTATTTGATGCTGGCTTACTGGGTTCATCCGTCTCATTGGGGTAAAGGCATTGCGACTGAAATGTGTCGAGCACTAATACAACATTTAAGTCAGTCTGGTTATCAAGGAAAAATTTGGGCAGGGGTACACAATTGGAATACCAAAAGTGAATCTGTTCTGGCTAAGTTGGGCTTTGAACTCACCAATAAATCCAATGAAGAAGAAAATGGAGAATCAACCCGAGAATACTCGCTGTTACTAGCTGCGTGTTAACAAGTTAATCAACAAGGAAAAAACTACCGCTCGCTTCGCTCGTATTTTAGCCTGCCAAATTGCCTGTTATTAAGAGTCAAAAGTGTCAGGGTCGTTGATTTAAGCGCTCTTCCCTAATCTAGCCATAAAATAGCAAGCTTCTTTGTGACAATATTCAATTTTCACTATCATGAATGTCTGCTTGGCAGTTAGCGGACTATTCAAAAAATCACGTCAATATTAATTTAGCAATAGGCATAGGTTTGTAAAATAAGTAACCTTGCTGAAGGTCGAGTTTCACACTTAATAGAACGTCGCTTTGATGCTGAGTTTCTACCCCCTCAGTAATACATTGCATGCCGAGTTTTTCACTCAGGCTACGAATAAACTCGACTGTATGGACATCTTTATCGAGGCGGTCGACAAACGCTTTATCAATTTTCACATAATCTGCAGGGATCCGACTGAGATAAGCTAATGAGGAAAATCCTGTTCCAAAATCATCGATAGCAATTAAAAATCCAAATTCCTTTAATTGATCAATGCAATGAGGGTCATCTTCAATCACTGGTAATAAAACAGTTTCGGTTAATTCGATAATGATTTCTTTTGGCTCACATTGATAATTTACTGCAATGCTATTTAACTTATCAGCAAATCCTTTTTGAGAGATATGCGCTCCTGAGATATTAATACTGACTTTAACTTGATCACCAAAGTGTGCCTTTAACTTGTGTAAATCTGAACAGGCTTGAGTGATTACCCATTCCTCTACGACACTGATTTTTCCAGTTTCTTCTGCGGTAGCAATCACGTCCAGAGGAGAAATAAATCCCAAAACGGGATGATCCCAGCGCAACAATGCCTCAATAACACTGATATTATTTTCACTTAAAGAATTGACCGGTTGGTAATAGAGTTCTAGCTGATTATCAAGTATGGCTTGCTCTAGGTCTTGTATAATAATAGTGCGTTGGCGAAGGTGGTTTCCCATCCCTTCAGTATAAAAAACGTGACGATTACGCCCTTGTTTTTTTGCCAAGTACATAGCCGAGTCAGCACAAATTATAAGCTCTGATAGCTTCACTCCATCTTTAGGGTAAATAGCTGTGCCAATACTAGCAGATAAAGAAATAGTACGATCATTCGAAACAATAAAAGGTTGTGATAACTTATTAATTAAAGTGGCGGCAATATGATGCAGATTTTTGTTGTTTAATTGCTCAGGGATAGCCAATAAAAACTCATCCCCACCTAAGCGTGCACAAATAATACTACTGTATATATCGTTAATGAGAACCTCTGATATTTTTATCAAAAGCTCATCACCTACATGATGGCCATAGGTATCATTGACTAATTTAAAACCATCTAGGTCGATGTAAAAAATACAATAATGTTGGTCATTAAAAGCATTTAAATGATGTTCCAAGCCTCGGCGATTGAGCACTCCGGTTAATGGATCGGATAACGCATCTTTTACATTTTTGAGTTCACGTAATTTTCGATCATGCACATCAATCAAAACCATTACGTAATAGCTGCTATCGTTCAGATCGTCTTTTTGCAGTCGAATTTCGGCATGATGCCAACGCTCTTCCATTAACGTCATCAGTAGGATGTCTTTTTCATATACCTGTTCAGGAAGCACTATATTGCGAAAATCAATCGCCTCACGAAAGAGTTGCTGATAACAGCTTACTTGATCACCAAACTGTTCAATAAAAGGAGGATTACAACTGATTAGCTTACTGGTTATATCGAATAATGCAGTGATAGCAACATTCTGGTGCTCATATTGCTGGTTTTGTAATAATGTAGAATGGCGAGCTTCAACCAACATGGCATAACGGCCATCGTTTAATTGAATACCAGAGAATAAACAGAATATTTTTTTCTTAGTACCCTTAGGGCTAATTTCCCACCAAACCTCAACGGTTTCTCCAGCTTTAAATTTCTCTAAATACCCTTGTAATGTTTCTTGCACGGCACGAGATTCGCCACTATTGAAGTTACGCTGTAGAAGTTCTTCTAAATTAGGTGCTTCCCACAAGAGCAATGAGGCATCATTTGCCCATAAAATCCGCCTTAAATCGATGTCATAGACCCATATAGGGCAATTTAAGTGCTCTATGGGAATAGTATCGGGTAATAAGGGAGTAGATTTCAGAATGAATACCCACAAAAAAGTCACCATACATTAATGGTGTATATTTTCAGTTTCATCTAAGCATAGCATTACTAGAGACAAGGATAAAAGCCATCGGGATTAGCGAACTAATTCATATATCAGCAGGGAATAGCTATAGTCAAATCTGTTATTAAATGGATAACCATCTTAGTGGTACTGTCCAATTTATCCCAGCTTCAAGGTGATAGCACTATAATGGATGTCTGGTTAGCATTTTCTTTAAAGCCCTCTTTCTTCGTCTAAATAGTTGTGGGATAGACAATGGACAAGGCTCGGCAATCGTTCCCGACAATGCTCGACTACCTAATCCCTGTAGGCAAGTGCTTTCGCTGAAGGCTAACGTCAACATTGGTTCTGCACCATCTTAGTATTATTTAGTGAATGCAGCTTTATCTAGACTGTTTTAAATAGTGGTTCTATCAGTCGTGCTTTAAGCGACGTTTTTTATTGATAAAGCCTGACAAAAAGGTGGCGACGGCTAAGTAAGATGTAAAAGAGTACAAACTACCTTTGGTAGTAATCTATGTGACTTTCTAATAAGCGCTAAAAATATTGTACTTTTTCAAGTGGTTATACGTGATGAAAAAATACTCAAGTTAGAATAAAAGGTGATGCTTATTGACCAATCGCTCTGGAGGCCGGATGATAACGGCCTCTAAAAAGTTGAGTTGCAAAAGACGTTGCCTTAAAAGGCGTCTGGTGTGATGTAGAATAAACTGTTATGAGTTTTAGCTTAAAGGTAATGAAAATATGTGGATATTAATCATATTGATTGGTGAAGTAACAAAACTCTTCATGTTTAAAAAGCAAAAGTATTTTACTCCAATTAGAATAGTAGGGATGTTATTAATTTTTGTTGGATTAGCTTTACGTCAGGTTTCAAGTAGTCCAACCCAATTTAGTATTATCGGTGGTATGCTTATTGTTGGTTTGTTGATTTATTTCGTAGGATGGGATCGTAAAAGAACAAATAAAGATGATGTGGCAAGGGAACCTGATGCACCTAAACAAGATCAGCCAAACTCATAACAAAACGCTTAAATGTGTTCTGAGCAAAAAGGCGGCCTCTACTGGACTGCCTTCGGCAGCTCTTTAGCTAAACGTTACTTGGAAGGAAATATATGGAGCAATTACTCCTAGAAACAAAGAGGTTAATTTTACGCCCGTATGAGTTTCCTGATGCGGACCAGGTTAAAAACTTGGCTGGTGACTCGAGAGTATCCGATACTACTCTAAATATTCCACACCCTTATACAATCGATATGGCACGAGAATGGATATCAACTCATAAGATTGAATGGAAGGAAAGAACTGGTTTAGTATATGCAGTTACTGAAAAAGGCACTGGTCAATTACTTGGGACAGTGAGCCTCATAGAAATTAACGAAAGTAATGCAGAGCTAGGCTATTGGTTTGGTGTTCCTTATTGGGGCAATGGCTACTGCTCTGAAGCTGTTAAAGCGCTAATAGAGTATTCTTTTAGTGTATTGGACTTAAGCTCTCTATATGCCGAACATTTAGCAAGTAACCCAGCTTCTGGACGAGTAATGGTAAAGAATGGTATGCAATATTTGGGCTGTATACATAAGAAAAATAGAGAGGGTGTTTTATCTAAAATCGAGACATATGAGATAAAACACACCTAACAAAAATAATAATTTCGATTCCTGCAGTCACTCGACGTGTGTTTCTCGCGCGGTTTATATAGGCGTTAACATAGACACCCATCGTAACTATCACCTAATAATACTGCCCAATAGAATTTTAATTCTACAAAGTGTTATTTTCCAAAAACCAAGCCAAATCGAATTCATTATCTATACTTTTGATTATATTATGAAAATTATAGAAGACTTACTCATGAAAAAATTATTGATTTTGGCGCTATGTGTCCTAATGGTGGCGTGTTCTAGTACACCTAGTGTTGAGGAAAGTAATGCTGAATATGTGATGGATGATGCTGATACCATTGAAGATTTAAACGGCATTGAAGATGTAAACAGTCTTGAGGATGTGGCAGAAAACGAGCCCTTAGACGAGGAGATGCTAGAAGTTGACGGATCTTCCATGCAGCATGATCTTACTGAGTCAGATTCAATGGCAGAATCAGCCCTTACCCCTCATGAAGAAATCAGAAATTTGCGCTTAGAAATAGAAGAGTTAAAACTTGTCATTATTGATTTGAGAAATGCTGCTACTTCAAGTGCCAATATGGAAGATGCAAACTTTCAAGCGCAGGATGATAGTCACAATGCCAGGCCAGTTGATTTAGTGATGAAATTTGACTCCATGTATGATCAAAAGCGGTGGTGGAATATTCTAGAAGAGGCTGGTATTAAAGATAAGTTTTATTCAACATCAAACGGTCAGTATTTGATTTTTCTAGGGCATTTTAATGATCATAAGTTTGCATTAGCCACCAAGAATAAAATTATCAAGGCCACAGGAGCCGAAGCCATTGAAATCATTACTTCAACGGGAGGATGAATGATGGCTTCAAAGACTATACGGTAGGCCAAAACATCGAATAAATACCGTAACCCCCAAATCCAATTGCCACCCAGAATAAAAAACCAGAGGCAATAACAGTGAAACTATCTGTGTCTGGTTTTTCAACTGTAAACAAATTTACAATGAAGTAGCCAGGCCCTTTAATAATAATTTCGAAAATTAGATCAATAAGTATTTGACCAATGATTCGGCCTGTAATCTTGATAAAACCCTCAACGATTATTTCTATCATTGATATGCCTTAATCGCTGAGCACTTCTTGTACTGTATCTATTTGAAGCGCCTTAATTGAAACTCATTTTAGCTATCAAAGCTTAACTTTAGGCTCTGTGCAATTTTAATGAAATCCACTTCACTTCCGTCGATTTGAGTGACACCTTTTAACCAAACGGATACCTGTTTAGGGTTTTTATGCATCCAGTCTCGTACGGCTCGGTCAGCGGGAATAAATTCATTCATTACCTGTCCCATCAGTTGGCCTTCCATTTTTACATTAAATTTTAGGTTATTAAGAAATCGTGCCACATTTGGACAGCTACTGGCGAGCCCTTTACGGGTATTAGTGTGCACGGTTGAGCCACCATAGTTGGGGCCAAAGTATTCATCACCACCGGCTAAATAGCGAATATCATGTTGGGTATTCATGGGGTGTGGCGTCCAAGCTAAAAAAGCAATCCATTTATCATCACGAATGCGACGTTTAACTTGCGCTAGCATGATGCGCTCTGAAGTGGCGTATAATCGAAATGGTTTTAATCCAAAATCATTTTTATCAATCATTTTCTGAATGAGCAGATTGCCATCATTACCTTTTTCTAAACCGTATATGCGGCCATCAAACTTATCTTTATGCTTGGCCAAGTCTGCAAAGGTTTTTACGCCTGCGTCATAAACATAGCTAGGTACAGCAAGGGTGTATTTGGCGTTATCCAGGTTCATGGAGAGACTTTCAATTTTACTTTGTTGGATATGGGGCTCTACAATACTGGCCATTGTAGGCATCCAGTTGCCTAAAAATACATCTAAGTTACCACTGGCCATCTCTTCATAGATACCGTCGACACTGTGTTCTGATACGTTAATGTCATAACCGAGTTTTTCAAGAAGTACTTGTGCAACCGCTGTTGTTACTCGAACATCGGTCCAGTCAACCACTCCAAAGTTGACGGTTTTACATTGATTGGCCCAAGTGGGTAAGGTCAGCACGCATAACAACAGTGCAAAAAGGCGTGTGTACATAGAAATTCATCGTCCGTTGATAGCAGGTATTCCTGATCACATGGTGCTTCATGGGATCTTTTCGGCGGATAGTACGCACAGATTACAAAGATGGGAATAGGGAACGAGGTTTTTTTTGGTAAATTCTCATAAAACGTTATGGCATATCTGAAAACAGTCGCTACAAATTAAATTTTCGTGCTAATTGAGAGCACCTTATACAGCTTCGCGATAACCTATATGCGAAACTTACATAGTCATACGTAGAAGAGCAAAGAGCGTTAATGCTTGGAATGTTCTAGTAATACCGCGCTTAACATTTTTACCTTTTCATTAAATTGAACCAACTCAGCAGCCTCACAATCAGAGGATGTAAGTTGTTCATAGGGCAGGTAGTCATTTCTTTTTAAGCTGCTTGCCCGTATTGGTTAAGCTTACAATGACTTTATGATCGCTTTCTGGGTCTTTAAGAATGCCAAAATAACAAATTATAAGAGAGACTATAAAAATGTTTATCATATCCCTTACTTACAAAGTAAGTTTAGAAAGAGTCGAGCAATATATTTCTGAACATGTGGCATTTTTAGATGCTCAATACACACAAGGACATTTTTTACTTTCAGGTAGAAAAGAGCCTAGAACAGGTGGGGTTATCCTAGCGAATATGGTTAGTAAAGAGGAGTTAATTGAAATTCTTAAGCAAGACCCCTTTCAGCGTGAAGGAATAGCGGATTATGAGATTACCCAAATGGTGCCTACCAAAGCTTCCAAAGAAATGGAATCACTGCTTTAGTCGTGGTGCTAATGGTATGAAAGCGGTAGAAATTCTATATATGTGCAATTATCACAGTGTCACGTCAGCTGCCAGAAAATAAATGTCAATCACTGTAGCTTTATATTGGTGTTGATATAAGTAAAATATGACGACTTTCTAGTCGGTTTGGTAATAGGATATATGGAAAATCGTCCCATCATTATATTTGACGGAGTCTGCAATTTTTGCAATGGAGCGGTTAATTTTATTATTAAGCGCGACCCTAATGCTCAATTTTATTTCCCGCCAATGCAGAGTTCCCTTGCCAAAGAACTGATGGTGCAATACCAAGTTAATAATGTAGGAATAGATACTTTCTTACTAATTAAAGGCGATCAAGCCTTGGTGTTTTCAAGTGCCGCTTTAGAAATCGCAAAAGACCTTACGGGTGCTTGGTACCTGTTTAATGCCTTTAAGCTTGTTCCAAGCCCTATTCGCGATGCATTATATAAATTATTTGCTCGAAATCGATATGCACTTTTTGGCAAGGCTGAAGCTTGTATTCTTCCGACTGAATAATATCGCTCACGGTTTTTAGGGCTTGATAGTATTAAATAAGCGGTAATGGCAATTGGATTACTGCGCAGGATAATTTTCCAAAATTAATAAATTCAAATGATCACAGGCAGCATTTATCTCAAATACTCAATTTTCCAATACACGAGTTAAAAGCTGGTTTGGGTCAGAATTTAATGATCTTCATCCACTGCTGCAAAGTCTTCATCTGCAGGGAGGCACTCTAAAGGGTTATGTGGACATTGCGTATGGCAAGGGTCTTGCGGGTTTTATTGGTAAGCGCTTAGCTAAAAAGATGGATCTGCCATCCGCAGGAAGCCATCATTTGAGTGTTTCTATCTCTCATCATGATGATGGATTACATTGGAGTCGTGTTTTTAATCAAGGCAAAGCTGTCACATCGTTATTCAAGCCTGTGGGTAATAAGCGGCAAGGCTACTGGTTGGAAACCACAGGCCCCTTGTCCATGAAATTAACAGTGGATATTAAGCAAGGGGGTTGGCACTGGCGTTGCCTGAATATGAGTGTATTGGGTGTTGCCATCCCAATGTGGTTATTACCAAAAACCCATGCTAAAAAAGTCATCGAAGATGGGCTGTATCGGTTTCATGTTGAATTTAGTTTGCCAGTACTTGGTTCTCTGGTTTGTTACAGCGGTTTGTTAAAGTCAAAATGACGCTGATGGCTAAATAACTGAATTTTAAAGCGTCCCATTAATCAAATCTGACTAAACACAAGTTAATTCCTTTCTAAAACCTTCTATGTACACTTGCTTTATCAGCTGGTGAAACATCAGTTAATAGACGCACTAATTTACATACGGAGCGATCATGAAAAACTATATTATTTAGCCTCTATTTTTATACTGGTACTGAATTAAGGTTACAGTGATGCCAGTGAAACTTATAAAGTTCTCATTGTATTAATTAGCCACACAGATCTTGGTAATACTGGCCAAAAAACGGGATTTTGGCTGCCTGAGTTAACTCACCCTTACAATGAATTTTAAAACGTGGATTTTACGGTTGACCTAGCCAGCATTGAAGGGCATATGGCGCCCTTAGATAGCAATGCATTTAAAGAAGCCGATGAATATCATTAAATACTTCTTAATGATGCCACTTTAATGGCAAAAGTTATGCGCAGTATCCCTTTGGCAGATATTAATCCAGATGATTACCAGGCCATTTTGTTTAGTGGTGGCTCTGGCCCCATGTGGGATTTCCCCAATAATTCTGACATTAGCCGTATATCGTCTTCCATTTATAAAAATAACAGTATTGTCTCTGCTGTATGTCATGGCAATGCAGCACTCGTAAACCTTAAATTGTCAGATGGAAGCCTATTAATTAAAGGGAAACGAGTCTCTGCTTTTACTAATGAAGAAGAAGCGTCCCTTGCTGCCATCGAAATAGTGCCCTTTCTATTGCAAAATAAATTGATCGAGCAAGGTGCCATATATGTAGAGGAAAGGCTTGGCAAGAAAACACAGTCGTTTCGCAGCGTCTGATTACGGGGCAAAATCCTGCATTGGCGAAAAAAATCGCGCAGTTAATTATTAAACAATTTAAGCTACACACATGTTGATAGTACAAACTAACAGGAATGTTTATTTTTATTTGTGTAAAAGAAGGTAAGTCATGCTTACGAAGTCATTATCATTCATTCTTTTTCATCTACGTAATGGCTGCTAATCAAGGTGTAATGCTAGAAGATTACTTAATATCAAACTTAAACCATGAGACAAATAAGCCTCATTACGAGGCTAATCAATTTTCTAAAAATAATTATGATGTAATGATAAACTCAAGCTAATTACTAGAGGCTCATTGGAATAATATAAATACCAAGAATACAACAAATCATCAAGGTTTTTCCACGCCCCCTGTTTTAAAGTACGATGAAAAAGCTATAAGTCTTTATTAGCTGGGGCGTAGTGTTTATTTTTAATTCTATTCACGTTTCAATTTTCAGATAAATACAAATTCATTCTTTACCCTTAATTGGTGCGTAAGTTAATCGCTGCGCTGCAATCTAGTTCTATTTCCTTTCTATAAAATTTTAAAACCACCAATAATATTTAACAACTCATTGATTTGTTTGGCTTTTTTGAGGTTGGCATGCATTTGGCAAATAGTGAATTATATTTTCTAAAACTAGGAGTAGTGCTTTTATGTCTTATATTGAACCAGGAGAGTTCGCCACCAAGATGGTGGACTCGGGAGAGCAAAAGATATTTATGTCGACCAAGGATACTTTGGTTCGAGCGTTTATGGCGGGGGCCATATTAGGTTTGGCGGCATTTTTTGCCATTACCGTGATTGTAAAAACCGGCAGTCTTTTGGTGGGGGCCATGTTGTTCCCTGTAGGTTTTATCATGCTGTATCTAATGAAATTTGATTTATTAACCGGAGTATTCACCTTAGTGCCCCTTGCGGTACTTGATAAACGCCCTGGTTGCACCATGGATCAATTATTAAGAAACTGGGGTTTGGTTTTTATGGGAAATTTCGCAGGGGCGCTTACCGTGGCTTTTTTCGCATCTTTTATTTTAACTTATGGCTACAACACCGATGGCGGCGCTTTGGCGGCTAAAGTGAGCAGCATTGGTGAGTCTCGTACGCTGGGTTATCAAGAGCACGGTGCTTCAGGTTGGTTTACTATTTTTATTCGCGGCATGCTGTGTAATTGGATGGTTTCCATGGGAGTGGTGGGTGCTATGATTTCCACTTCTGCCACCAGTAAAATGCTAGCCATGTGGATGCCGGTTATGTTGTTCTTCTTTATGGGGTTTGAGCACTCAATTGTGAATATGTTCTTGTTTCCTTTTTCTATGATCATGGGTGGTGAATTCACCATACTGGATTATTTTATCTGGAATGAAATACCTACAGCGTTAGGGAACTTAGCCGGTGGCTTCTTGTTTGTTGGTTTACCCTTATATTTAACGCACGTAAAAACCAGCCCAGAGCGTAAGCTAGGAAAAGTAGGTAGCGAACAATTAACCTAAGCTTTAATTAAAAAGGAACCGGAAAAAGTTCTCATTCTTTAAGAGTGAGAACTTTTTATTATGAAAAAACAACTCAAGTTATCCATAGGTCAGCATTCAAGTGCTGGGCGTAAACCTATTAATCAGGATTTTCACGCAGCTTTTATACCTGAGTTGCCCATATTGGAAACCAAGGGTGTAGTGGTGGCGTTGGCCGATGGCATTAGCAGCAGTGAAGTAAGCCAAATAGCCAGTGAAACCGCTATTAAAGGTTTTATAGAAGACTATTATTGTACTTCAGAATCGTGGTCGGTAAAAAACTCGGCACATCGAGTATTAAAGGCCACTAACTCATGGTTAAACTCACAAACTCAGCAAAGCCCTTATCGATTTGATAAAAACAAAGGCTATGTTTGTACTTTTAGTGCGGCTATTTTCAAATCAAACAGTGTTCATTTATTTCATGTGGGCGATTGTCGAATATATCGCTTATCTAATAACCACTTAGAACAATTAACTCATGATCATCGCAAGGTGGTCTCAGATAGTGTCAGTTACTTAAGCAAAGGGCTGGGCATTCATGATTACTTAGAGGTGGATTATCATGTCTTACCTTTGCAATTAGGTGATGTTTTTATACTGGCCAGTGATGGTGCTTATGAATACCTTACTCATGAATATTTAATAAATAAGATTAATTCAGTGAGTGATAATTTAGATGATGTGGCCAAAGATCTACTTGATCAGGCCTATGGGCAGGGAAGTGATGATAATCTTACCATTCAAATAATCAGGGTAGACACTTTGGCTGATTATGACTTTCAAGAACTACATTCGACAATTAATGCTTTGCCATCAGCGCCTATGTTGCAAGTGGGCAAAGTATTTGAAGGCTATGAGGTGTTGCGTGAATTATATATCAGCAGTCGTAGCCATGTGTATCTTGCGCTAGATAATGAAAACCAAAAGAAGGTCGTCATTAAAACTCCGTCGACAGAAATGCGAAATAATCCGAAGTATCTCGAACAATTTGTTATGGAAGATTGGGTGGCGCAGCGGCTGGATAGCCCGTATGTTGTTAAAGTCGTAATGGATAAACCTCGTTATTCAATCTATACGGTAACTGAATTTGTAGAAGGGAAAACCCTTGCTCAATGGATGATTGATAACCCATTACCTAGTATTGATCAAATACGAAACATCATTGAGCAAATAGCAAAGGGTTTGCAAGCTTTTCATCGCCAAGAAATGATCCATCAAGATTTACGACCAAACAATCTAATGATTGATGATCTAGGGCGCGTTAAAATTATCGATCTAGCATCGGCAAAAATAGCGGGAGTTCAAGAAATAATGAGTGCTCAACAAGAAATTGTTGGCACTGCACAATACACGGCCCCAGAATATTTTTTAGGGCATGAGGCATCCAGTCAATCCGACCTATTTTCTCTGGGGGTGATCACCTATCAATTGTTTTCTAATCATCTTCCCTATGGCAATAAAGTGGCTCATATAAGAAGTACACGGGATTTACAGCGTCTAAGTTACCGATCATTATCGATCGGTAATAATAGGGTGCCAGGTTGGATTGATTTTGCCATTAAAAAAGCCTGCGAATTACACCCTAATAAACGTTATGAGCATGTTAGCGAATTTATATATGATTTAAAGCATCCGAATTCTCAGTATTTATCGCGCCCTCTTGCGCCGTTAATTGAGCGAGAACCTGAACGAGTTTGGCAAGCTATCTGCTTTTTATTGTTATGTTTGCTGATTTATCAATTCATGATTTAACTTTATTTTACCTGGCAATAAGGCGCTCAAATAGCGCCTTATATTCTGGTATTTACCAGGCCTTGTAGGGTAAGAATTTTCCATTTAGTGTTAATAATACTCGGTCACCTTTTGGGTCTTCAATTTTGTCCACATCCATGGAGAAATCAATGGCGCTCATGATGCCATCACCAAATTTTTCTTGTATCACTTCTTTTAAGGTTTCACCATATACTCCTACCACTTCGTATAGACGATAAATTAACGGGTCGGTCGGTATCGCTTCGTCCCAGCTCTTGGTTGGGTATTCCATTAACGCCTCTTTTGCCTCATCAGGCAGGGCCAGCAGTTTACATAACTTACCGGCTATTTCTTCTGGCATGCTGTTCATGCCCAAGCAGGCTGATGTAACCCAAACACATCCCATGTTGAGTTCAGCAGCAATGGCTTCCCAACTTAACTGCTTTTCTTTTTTGGCCAGTACAACTGCTTCAATGACTTCTAGTTTTTTCATGGTTCCGCCCTTATAAATAAATGTTTGCTTTAATGAAAATACATAACGATAGGAGCAATCTTTGAGCCATAATTTTCAAAGATTGGCATTAAAATATTGCAGTATTTGCGGGGGGGGGGAGCTGAGTTTATTAGTGAGTAATTTAATGCTATTTAACGTGATGGAGAATATTCTGGTGCAAGGTTTTATCTATTGCACCAGTTAAGTGTTTATTGTGAATGCGCTTAATATGAAAGCAGCGGTAATAGCTGGGCTGAATAACAGTGATATCAATATTATTTTAATTTTTAATTTACCGGCTTTAAATGCTTACTAAGTATTTTCTCTACAAACCATTGTGTGGCGCGCCCAATATTATTAGTACGCCACGCGCAATACTGATGGGTGACGGGCACTTCTTTTTCTATTGCCAAGGTCACCAGTTCACCCAAGTCTAAGTAAGATTGAATTTTATGACGGGGTAAAAACCCCACGCCCACCCCTTGCTGTATTGCTTTTATTTTTTGCGCCATGCTAGCTACACGTAGCATGGGCCTTTCTGCTAAATTTCTATGGGCACGAATAGCAGATTGTGTGGCTGAGTCTCTTATGACAACCTGTGCATAGGGCAGGATGACTTGTTCCGTTAATGGTTGGGGCTGGTTGATAAGTGCATGATTCTTGGCCACCACAAATAACCATTGTGCGCTTAGGACTTTCTCGAACTTAATGCCGTGCATGGGGCTTGCCGGTGGCGGCCCTCCCAGAGTAATGTGAGCCCGCTGTTCAATAATGGCTTCCAGTGTGCCCCCCATGACTTCTTCGCTTATATTAATTTGCACGCCGTTATTAAGCTGCTGAAATTCCTTGATGATGGGATAAAGCTCATTGATATCCCAAACGGTGTCGATGGCAATATTTAGCTCGGTTTCCCAGCCACTGTTAACTTGGTGGGCGTTGGCCACCACTTCTTGGGCGGCGGTTAATAGCTGTCGGCCTTGTTCTAGCAATACTAATCCTGCAGGAGTGAGAACAGAGCGGCGCCCTACGCGTTTAAATATGGTGAAACCTAGGTCTTCTTCTAGCTTTTGTACGGTATAGGTCACAGTGGAGGGTACTCTAAATAGCGCTTGTGCGGCCCCTGCAAAACTGCCTTTGCGGTCAATGGCATCTAATACGGTTAAGGCGTCTAGGGTGAGCTTCATGAAAGTCTCTTAATAATGTTCAGTTTTTTCGAACTAATTTGTCAATATTACTCGATTTTATTCATTTGTCCTCTATTTATAATGGCTTTAACAGTTTGGAAATACTAAACAAATCTTACTTTAAAGCCCGTTAGGCAAAGGAAGCGCATTATGAATATTCTATCTAGAGACACATTACCTCGTGGTGGTTTTGCTGGTATTGAAGAAACTAGGCTTATTAAAGATGCCAAAATTGGCGGTCAGAATAATACTTGGGATGGTTTAGGCAGCTTTGTGTACTTGGCCGATGCTCGCTATGTACCCTTTGGCGAGTCGGGCATGCACCCTCATCTTGAGGTGGATGTAATTACCATTATGCTGGAAGGGCGCCTCACCCATGAAGGTTCCATGGAGCATGGGCAGTCTATGGTGGCCAATCAGGCACAAGTGCAAAGGGCAGGGGGGGAAGGGTTTGGTCATAATGAAATTAACCCTGACGAAAGCCGCACCCGCTTATTGCAGTTATGGGCATTACCTGAAGCCTCTGGCAGTGCTGCAGATTACAAATTTTACAATACCAACGATGGTGAACTGCACCGTATTTATGGGGGCAGCACAGAGCAAACCAATAGCTTTGATAGCCATACATTGATTGATACTGGGTTAGTTCAAAAAGGTTACCAAACAAGTCGTGAAGGTGAGAGCTTGGTGTACGTGGCCAATGGTGAAGCGGTGGTGAACGGGCAATCACTTAAAGACGGAGACTTAATACGCGCCCAAGGCATAGAGCTAGAGGTGATAAGTGAGGATGTACACCTAACCCTAGTGACTGTACAAGCTGACTTTTAATTCATTAGTTTAAGTATGTAGTGTTAAGTATTTGTTTTTAAAAAGGGAAAAATCATGATTGCTCGTAAACACGAAAACCTAATTTTTGTATTGTTAATGGCCTTTTTAATGTCAGGCATAATGTCACTGGTATTAGGAATAGCTGCAAATACAGGCACTATTCAAACGTTGTTATGGCACTGGTTAATAGATTGGCATTTAGCTTTTTGGGTAGCTTTGCCCACTACCCTTTTTATTACTCCAATAGTCACCAAGTTAACGGCATTTTTAGTTAAAGGAGTCCCGATAGGCTAATGGTTTTGCAAAATACTCTGTAGCGTACAGTGATTTGGTTCGCTAATTTTTGTGTGTGATGGTGAGGAGTTAAACTTTCTACAAAGTAAAAAAGGGCTCCTTTATATTTGTATTTGATTTACAGCCCTTATGAAGTGCTATATATCTAGGGCATTGAAATAATTATAAAAGCCAATAAGAAAGGATTTTTATGCAAGCGCGTACTCTGGATTTTTATTTTGACTATCTGTCACCCTATGCGTATTTCTCTTGGCGTAAACTGGCAGATTTTTGTAAAGAACATAAATTAACACTTAATCCACAACCTGTGGTGTTTGGAAAACTCCTTGATCACTGGGGGCAATTGGGCCCAGCAGAAATTCCTCCTAAGCGTGAATGGCTGGCCAAGTATTGTAATCGCTATGCAGCATTGCATGGCTTTGAAATGAATCCTCCTAAATTCCACCCATTCAACTCATTAACGGCTTTACGTATGTCGTTACTGGAAGTGAGTGGTGATCAGCAGTCACAGGTAGTTTCAGCCATTTTTGAGGCAGGGTGGACACAAGGAAAAGATCTAGGGGATAAAAATGAACTTATTTCAATTTTAAATAAGCAGGGCTTAAATGGCTTGGCCATGTATGAAAAAACTCAAGAAGTGACCATAAAAAGTATCCTAAAAAATAATACTCAAAAAGCCATTGAGCAAGGCGTGTTTGGGGTGCCAACTATGATTACTGGCGGGCAGTTATTTTGGGGGAATGATCAGTTTGAACACATGAAATTGTATGTGTCGGGTAATGATCCATTAGATGTTGAAAAAGTAGCTGAGTCTTTAAAAAATAAGCGAGCCATAGACCGAAAAGCCCATCAATCAATGTGATTGATTGATGGGGCCAACGACTGGCGCCATAAAATAAAAAAACGAATTTATTATTTCTTCGAATTTCCCCAGGGGTCTACTTTTCCATCTGGCGTGATCACGGTTCGCACCGTTTTTGGCTCACTACTGGAAGGTGATGATGAGCTTTTGTGTGGGCGTTTATCTGTGCTGTTTCGGCCTCCCGATGGCCCACCACGCTTGTTGCCAGAACCTTTATTCCAATTGGCCGCCTGTTTGGCTTTTTGCTCACGTAAACGCTCCGCGTCTTCTAGGCTTAATTCTTTTGGTTCACCAGGGGTTTGGTTTTCAGGAATAATTCTGTCCCTTGGGGGTAAATCAAATTGTTGAGCAGAGGCTTTAGGCAAATTTTTGAATTGGTATAAATAAAAGGCTTCTACTTTCTCGCGAGCCCAGTCGGTTTTCTTAAGAAATTTAACACTGGATTCAATGCTGGGGTTGGTTTTAAAGCAATGTATATTTAAGTAAGCAAATAGGATTTCAAAGCTGTAGTGATCCACCATTTCTATTAATAGGTTTTTCAATCCCAATCCATGCAGCGGGTTATTCTTGTAGTTGATGTCGTCGTTCATTGCAGGTCCGCTTAAAGGCTATCACAGTGGTGAATAAAAGTGTCCCTAAGTATACCTGTAAGCATGGTGAACCAAAACCGTTGCGAACCTGTATTACGTAAGCAGGTTGGCTTTGGCTCATAAACACAACACAGGGCTTAACATTAGCTGGTGTCCCGCTTTGGCTGAGTAGCCGATCAAAAGGGAAGCAAGTTACTCATCGGCGCAAAATACTTGCTGGCTGGGGGTATTTAAGAAGTAGTCGGCATCATATTCTTTAGCGCACACGGCATTTAAAATGACTTCTTCATATTGCCAGTAAATCTCATTGGCTTCTTCTAAGGCGTAGCGCCATTGGTATTTGGCCTGAAACCACCCATCGTTCAAATTGCCTATGGTGAGGGGCTCCGTTTGCTCGCCCTGATACTTTAAAATTAACTGGCCATCTTGCTCGCTAATAATAAAGCGCTCTAGTTTCACTGACCCATCGCTTAGCATGGCTTTTTTAAGGGGGCGATTCTTGCTAAGCCCGTGACCATCGATGATACAGCGCTGGTTTAAAATAAAGAATTCAGGGGACGCTTCGATGGCAAAGCGGTCGGCCATGGCTGCTCGCTGGGCCACGTGTTGGCTACTGCGCTGGCTTTTATCCCACTGCTTTATATGTATCTGAAATATTAGGGTGCTCATGGCTTACTCTTCGGGCTTTTTAGGGCGCGGCTAGTGTAATGGGCCTGTGGATAAAAGTCCTGCTTATGATGGGGAATTTTATGATCAAAAGGGCACAACCGATGGGAGTCATCTATATTTATAGGGCGGGTTTCCATAGCCTTATACTAGGAATGTATATGAAGCCCTCTTTTTATATGAATACCTATGGCTGTGCGCCAGTATCTTTATTCGAAAGGGCTGCCATGAGAATTTACAGTTTTAGTTTGCTGATACTCCTGTTTGGCCATGGCCTTTGCTATGGTCAAAATGCTTCTATACGTTTTAATGTTACCCCCCAAGGTTTTCCGCCTTATGTTATTTCCACCCCTCCAGCTGGTATCATGTTTGATGTGTTAACGCATATTGCTCAACAACACAATATACAGGTAGTACCAGAGCGTATTCCTGAAAACAGGGTGTACACCTTGTTAGATAACAACAAATTAGATGCTCATGCCAGTGCACTTGAATGGGTTGAGCATCCTGAAAAATATGTGTTTAGTGATCCTGTATTGAAAGTGCGAGATGTGGTCTTTACCCGTGAGGATTACCCTTTTAAATTTAACAAAGTTGAAGACTTAATTGGGCGCAGTATTGGGGTGCATACTGGTTATTCGTATCAGTCCTTATCGCAGTATTTTAAAAATGGAACCATTAAACGCCTCGATAGCAATAATGAATTATATATGCTGAACATGCTTAGCCGAAATCGTTTAGATATTGCCATTATTACCGAGCATGTGGGGCTATGGATAATTAAGAAAAATAATATAACTCAAGGTTTTAATATTTCACAAAAAGCGGTAGATACCACGGATTATCGAATGGTTTTTTCTAAAAAGTGGCAGACTTTTGTGCTCGAATTTAATAAGGGGCTTGTCATTATGAAAGAAAATGGAAAGCTTAAGGATATACTAAGCCAGTACCGTTAGTATGAATTTCATTAGATTGTAGGTTGTCATAGTTTACAACTATTTAGACCTTTTATTTTTAAAATATTTAATTTCCCCCTGCAAATTTTTCTTTTGTATCTCTAGCTGTTTAATCATTTTACTAACTTCCAATAATTTGTTTTTTAATAAATCAATGGCGCTATCGCAATATAGGTCTTCATCATAAAATAAATGAAGGGTGTTTTTAATTTCATTAAGGGTAAATCCGAGCTTTTTAGCGGTGACAATAAACGCCAATAGCTCCACTGTAGACTCAGGATAGTACTTGTAATTATTACTGCTGCGCTGTGGGGTAGGAATTAGCCCCATTTTTTCGTAATAACGTAGGGTGTCTTTAGATAGACCACTGGCTTTTATGAGTTGAGCAGTACGCATTTATCCTCCTTTATACCGGTACACATTCTTTGTGAAAATATTTGTAATATATTCAGCTTGTCCTGAATACATTAGCATTAGCGCCCTATAATAAATGGAAAAAGTAATTCGGGGCAATAGCCCTGACAAAACCTTCCTTACATTTTATAAAATAAACGAAATTTAATATCGTAGAGTGATTTTAGATGCTGCGGCCATGGAACGCGTATAAATTAATAGCCATTGCTACCGGTCAAACTTGTATTTTTGTTTCTGTATTTTCTATGTAAAAAACCGTAGTGAAACCTTGAATTTCAGGCGGGCAAAACTTGGTCTCTAAATCATTGATATTTTTCCTAATGAATTGTAATGGGAAAGGTACCCGTATTTAAAAATACGCATTATAAATAAATGATAATTGCTAGAGCAAAGTGCCATTGTTTTTTACATATATGGCCCAAAACCCGAAATTTTATTAACTTTATGTCAATTAGCGTTGTGCTTAGGTTGATTGACAATTACTTTTAAGTCAGTAAACTTCGCGAAAATTGATAGGTGCCCCTTGTGGTTAAACGGGAAATTGGTGAGCTTTTGCAATTCCAATACTGCCCCCGCAACGGTAATCGACGTTAATCTGTATCTGGGTATTTTACCCAGTCACTGTGTTTTTAAACATGGGAAGGCGATATGGAAGAATCTTAGTATTCGCGTCGAGAGTCCGGAGACCGGCCTTTTAATGTGAACACAAGTGTAGCGGCGGGCTACCAGTGAGAAAATTTTTCTCATCTATATTTTAACTCTATTACTCCGCTGTGAATTTTTGTTCAGCAATACGGGTGCGGGCTGGCACTTGGAACGCTGTTACTATTGATACGTCTATATTATGCTGGCCGGATAATACCTGCCTAATTAGACCTGCTTAGATAGCCGTTCTTCGCCTGTACTCTGAACTTGATTTTTGTATCACAAGTGGGGAGTCACATGACAAGTTTTAAAAATATATCAATCATTTTGTTGAGTTTTACGATTCTAGTGGCTAATGGCTTTGCTAAAGAGCCGCTCGTGCAACTTGATGGCATGGTGGTGAATGGAAGCCAATCAGAGATCCCTAGTTTTAATCTGAATGACGAGACTGTTAGTGGTTCACGCTTAAAAATAGAGCTAATGGATTTACCTGCCAGCATGGATATTCTTGATCAGGATTTATTGCGCCAACGGGGTGCTCGCACGACTTTGGAAGCGGTTGAAGGTGCCGTAGGTGCTTTAAGTGGAAATCCTCCCGGTGCACCGGGAGTTCATTCTATGCGCGGTTTTTCAAATAGTGATATTTCCCATTTGCATAATGGTATTCGCATTACCAGTCCTGGCATGAGTACTCGTCCACTTGATACTTTTAACCTAGAGCGCGTAGAGATACTAAAAGGGCCTGCATCGGTGCTGTATGGTGATGGTGCTTTGGCGGGCGCTATAAACTTTGTGAGTAAGCAGCCAAGCCGTGCTGCCGTAGAGTCTGAATTTTATCTTTCTCATGGCTCTTTCAATACGCAACGTGTGGGCCTGGGCAGTGGCGGCACAACCTCTGTAAATAATCTTTATTATCGTTTTGATGTGAGCCAACAAAATTCGGAAGGCTACATTGATCGCTCAGGCTTTGAGTATAAAAACTATTCAGGAACCCTTTTATATGATTTTGGAGATTTAGAGGTATCACTGGAAGCTGAGTTTACCGAAGATGATATAGAAGCCTATTTTGGTCACCATGAAATCAATGGCCGCATTCCTTCAAGCCTGCGTAAAACCAATTTTAATATAGTCGATGAAATCACAGAGCAGGAAAGTCACTGGCTACGTGCAGTTGTTGATTGGCAGCCAAGCAGTTCATTGAAAATTAAAAACGTGTTGTATCAATATGAAGCTGATCGTCATTGGAAAAATGCCGAAGACGCGAAGGTAAATGATGCTGAAGGTACTTTTGCTGTTAGTGGTTTTTTCGAAGTTATTCATGACCAAAGCATTTTGGGTAACCGCTTCGAAGCCATTTTTAGTCAAAATCTTTCAGGTATGAATAACCGCGTCTTGCTAGGATTTGATGTTAATCAGAATCGTTTTAAAAATACAGGTAGTGACTTTGCTTTTCCCGACATCATTATTGATCCATTTAATTCTCCTGCATTAGTTTTTACCGCAGGTGAAAACAAGGTAACAGCCCCTAATCGTAAAACAAAAGCGGACAGTCTTTCATTGTTTATGGAAGATCAGTTAGAAGTCACTGATAAGCTAATTTTGTTATTTGGTCTACGCCAGGATGATATTAAAATAGAATCTGATGACTTAGATGCAAATACCTTAGATGGAGAAACCTTCTCTAATGATTACTCTGAAACTACCGGTCGTTTTGGTACTACCTATAAAATAACCGATAATTTGTCTGTATACGGTCAATACGCCACATCCATCGTGCCAGTGGCCAGTTTGGTGACGCTAAATGGATCAGCTAAAGATTTTGACCTTGCCAAAGGCGAGCAAATTGAAATCGGTATCAAGCAAAGCTTCCTTGATAATCGGGGGCAATGGACAGCAGCTATTTATGATATTACCAAAGAAGATGGGTTGACTCCTGACCCAAACGATCCCAGCAAACGAGTACAAATTGGTGAGCAACAATCCCAAGGAGTGGAAGTATCTTTGGCTTTGCAAATAAATGATCTGTGGCAGCTTGAAGCGAACGCTTCTGTGCTGAATGCCGAATTTGAAACCTATAACACTGCAAGCGGTGATTCATTAAAGGGTAATACACCCGCCAATGTGGCCGAGCAAACGGCAAACCTATGGATTCATTATCAAGCAAATGATGCTTGGCGTATTGGGGGCTCAAGCCGTTACGTCGGTGAGCGGGAAATGGACAATGCCAACACAGACCAAATGGATGCCTATAACCTCTTTGATTTGTACGTTCGCTGGACAGAGCCTGAGTTGGGTGAGGTAACTTTTCGTGTTCGTAATGCTTTTGATGAAGAATATAGTCAATGGTCAGTATACGATGATGCCCACTTGTTGGGAGACCCTCGGTCTTACGAAATCAGTTTGTATCGTAAATTCTAATAAACTATTCATGAGTAATGTGTGGCTACCTAGGTAGCCCTTTAAATATATGATATTAGAAACAAAAAACTTGTACTGGCGGCCTGATATCAAAACGCCATGGATACTTGAACAGGTAAACTTCAGAGCAAGAAAAGGACAGTGCATAGGGCTATTGGGCCCTAATGGTAGCGGAAAAACCAGCCTTATCCGTTGCTTATACCGTAGCCTTCAAGCCACCAAGGGCAATGTACTCTTGAATGACCGCGATATTTCCAGTTATTCACGCCAGGAAATTGCCAAGAAAATTGCCGTTGTCATGCAAGAATACCCACCTGATTTTCATTTGTCCGTTGATGAAATCATTCAATTAGGGCATTTGCCTCACCAATCTTTTTTTAGAAGCTCTTCGTCTGCCGAAAAAAATAATGAAGGCATTATTTTGCAACAGCTAGATCTTGATCATTTACGTCACAGAGCCTTTAGCAACTTGTCTGGAGGAGAAAAGCAGCGCGTTATGATCGCTCGCGCATTGATACAAAAAACAGAAATATTATTGCTTGATGAGCCCACTAATCATTTGGATATTGCTCATCAACTTTCTGTACTCAAACTTACCCGTACACTGGGTGTCACTGTCATTAGTAGCCTGCATGACC
>OJDR01000078.1_pt1 | contig 42565 bp, 29 predicted proteins | sample 1593081 | NCBI WGS metagenome assembly OJDR01 (sample SAMN05416873, study PRJEB24817) | seawater metagenome | isolation source: Sea water | place: Canada:Atlantic | collected 2013-11
TGTACTAAACATGAGTTTAATGAAAGTCCCGCGAAGGGTTTTTCCATTCATTTAACTCCTCGCTAATATCAAACAATCGGTAAGCAATAAAATGCACCACCTTTGAACTGGGGTCTTTATCCACACAGCCATATACTTTCAACATGCGCGATTGGGTCAACTCTTTCAACTGGCGGGTGGCTTGGTCTAACCACACCACTAAATTAATGCTGCCGCTTTCATCTTCTAGGGTCACAAAGGTAACGCCTGCCGAGGTTTTGGGGCGCTGACGGCTAATCACTAACCCTGCCACATAGCCTTCATGTTTGTGTGTCATCTGAATTAAATCCTGCGCTTTAATGCAGTCTTGCAAGATAGGGTGATCGCGCAAGTAATCCATGGGGTGATCGTTCAATAATACACCGGTGGCATTGTAGTCTTCTATTAGGTTGTCTATGCGTGAGGGTTGTGTGTTTAGCGATTCATGTTCAGTAAGGCTTACTTCTTGTTCATAAAATAAGCCCGAGTAATAGCCCTTGGCTTGGCTTTGCCAACGGTTTTCATAACGGTTTTCGTTAAAGCATTTAAAGCAATGGGCGGCGCTTAATACTTGTATGTCGTGTTTGTTTAATGGGCCGCTGTTTAATACGTGATTAATGGATTGAAAACCTTGGCTAGGGCGGTTGTTAATTAATGCTTGTATGTTGTCTTTTTTTAAACCTTTCACCAAACAAAAACCCAATTGCACTGTGTGTGGGCTGTTACTTAATGAAGTGTGTTTATCTGTGAGCCCCTGTACTTCATGGTCCCACTGGCTATCGTTTACGTTGCACTCTAAAAACTCAACGCCATGTTGCTTAGCATCTTGAATGAGCTGCCATGGCTGATAAAAGCCCATGGGCTGGCTATTAAGTAGGGCGCAAAAAAATATGGCTGGGTGATAACACTTTAACCAGGCAGAGTAATACACAATTAACGCAAAGCTTGCGGCATGGGACTCGGGAAAACCGTATTCTCCAAAGCCTTCAATTTGACGGTTTAAGCGAGTGATGTACTCTTCTTTTACTCCTTGCTTTAATAAGTTGTCGTGTAATTTTTTTTGTAAAAAATGCATGTGCCCACGTTTTTTCCAACTGGCCATGGAGCGGCGCAATTGTTCGGCCTCGTCGCCACTAAAACTGGCGGCCATCATGGCCAGAGCAATCACTTGCTCTTGAAAAATGGGCACACCAAAAGTACGCGCTAATATGGGTTCCATACTTTTAAGGGGGACGTCTACTTTTTCTAGGCCGTGTTTACGTTTTAAATAAGGGTGCACCATGTCACCATGAATGGGCCCGGGACGCACAATAGCCACCTGTACCACTAAGTCATAAAAAGTGGTGGGGTGCAGGCGTGGTAACATGTTCATTTGTGCGCGGGACTCCACTTGAAACAAACCCACGCTTTGGGCATTTTGCAGCATCTTATACACTTTCGGGTCATCGTGCTGGGGAATGTCTTGCAGTTTAAAAGTATCATTTGAAAGCGTTGATAAATCATTTAAACACTTTTGTACCGCCGCCAACATGCCCAACGCTAATACATCTACCTTCATTAAACGCATGGTTTCTAAATCATTTTTGTCCCACTGAATGACGGTGCGATCTTTCATGCTGGCATTCTCTATGGGCACCAGTTCATGAAGTGGGTCTTGTGATAAAATAAAGCCCCCCACGTGTTGTGATAAATGCCGAGGAAACCCTAAAATTTGTGTGATGATATCTTTGTAATGGTGAATTAAATCGTGATTTTGGCAAAGTTCCTCACCTATGATTTGATCTATCCAATTGTCGCCCAAATAGCGCCAGCCATATTTATTTATGACGGTTTCCAGTTGAGTTAAATCTAATCCCAATGCTTTGCCCACATCACGAACCGCACTTTTAGGCCGGTAAGTAATGACGGTAGCGGCAATGGCACAACGTTTACGCCCGTATTTTGAATACAGGTATTGAATCACTTCTTCGCGGCGGCTGTTGTCAAAGTCTACGTCTATGTCGGGTGGCTCATTACGGCGTTTAGAAATAAAACGTTCAAACAGTAAATTAATATTATTCGGGTTCACCTCGGTAATGCCCAAGCAATAGCACACCGCCGAATTGGCAGCAGAGCCACGGCCTTGGTGTAAAATATTTTTACTCTTGGCAAACTGAGTAATGTCGTACACGGTTAAAAAGTAATACTCATACTCTACTTCGCTAATGAGTGTTAATTCTTTATTGATATCCCGCTTAACTTTTTTAGGAATGCCCTGTGGATAACGCCTGTGTGCCCCTTGCCAAGTTTGTTGGTGTAAATAAAACTGCGGGCTATGTTGTGGTGGTACGGTGTCTTGTGGGTACTGATAGACAATTTCATCTAATGTGAACCTGCATTGCTGGGCAAGGGTATTGGCGTTTTCAATGCTCTTTTTTGGGTACAAGCTATGCAGTGTCCTAATGGGGCGCAAGAAACGCTCACTATTAGGCAGCAGTACAGGGGGCAAAATGGCCGACAATTTTTGAATGCTGCTATTAAAGTGAATGGCGGTTAACACATCCAACAAAGGTTTACGTTGGCGACTATGCATGCGCGGGCCGCCGCTGGCAATTATGGGCAATGAAAATTGCGTGGCAAGCCAGGTTGCATTTTTTAAGGCAAGGCTATCCTGTGGGGATAAATCCAGTTCTAATAAAATATGGCAGTTAAGGGGGGTGGAATGATTTTTTTTATTTAAATGGTTATGTAAAAACTTTTTTAAAAAATCATTCAGTTCATGAACATCTTTACCACTTTTAATTAATAAAAAGCAGTGCTTAATGTGGCCATGAATATCATTGGGGTGAAATACATACTGGCCTTTATCGGCAAGGCGCCGACAATGGCTAATAAATACGCTGAGCTCTTTATAGGCAACTAAAGTGGGCGCCAATAACACAAAGACATGGTCATTAAAATGAAAGCTAGCGCCAATAATTAGCTTTAAAGGGATTGCTTTTTTTAGGGGAGAAGCATGATCAGAAGGGGCGTCTTGTATGGCTTTGATTTCACGCCATGCGCGCACCACACCAGCCAGTGAGCATTCATCGGTAATGGCCAGTGCCTCATAACCTTGTTGGTAAGCCGCGCGTACTAATTCTTCAGGGTGGGAGGCCGCCTTTAAAAAAGTAAAGTTACTGTAGCAGTGCAGTTCTGAAAATTGTTGTTTATTTTTCATTGTCACTTTATCCAGCTAGCCACAATAGTTTTAAAACGTATGCGGCGCAGAGTTGGCAAGGCAACAGCAGGCGAAAGTGTACAGTTTATAGTTATAAGTGAGCATTTTGAGTCTGCTGTTAACACCGCCAAATGAAGTAAGCTAGTTTTAAATGTTTTTAGGGCCTTGCTAGGGAAAGTAACCATGTAACCACCACTGATTATTATGGTCTCTAAACAGCCAATGCAAAGCCCCTTGTTTATCGTGATGGCTATTTACTCTATTGGCCCAGCCTACGTAACGGGCAATGTAATAATCTCGATAGCCGTAAAATCCTTGCCACCAAAACCCTTGTTTACGCTCTGGCCCATGTAAAACCTCATACGGATTCATGGTAATACTCTTAGCCTGTGGCAATAACCACACTGGTTGCAAAGGGGCATTTGGCAAGGGTTGAATGAGCAATGTTTGATGAGAACGGTGGATACTGGTAGTCGACGGTGCCTTAGGCAATGCTTTTAATTGGCTCATGTCAGTTTGCAATTCAGGCAAGCCTTGGGGTGTGGTATGTAAAAAAGCATAAGACTCTTTACCCAAACGGCTGCGCAATTTATTTAATAAACCATCGACCGTTTTTTGTTGGCTGGGGCTTTGAAAAAAATCATCGCTTTGGGGAGATTGCGTTTCAAATACTTGACAGCTAATCACCAAGCGCATAATGGCTTGGGGGGGCTTAAATTGTTCAAGGGTGTATTTAAGCATGTCTAGCCAAGGTTCTAATTGGCTGGAGCCACGGGCCAACTCTATGGCAATGGGGTAGGCTTGTTGCTCGCGATCAAGACAGTGAATCGCTACCCGTTGCGCCACCACATTATGTTGCACCATGTATTGGCAAAACTGGCTTAACACATGTTTTAACGGAAACCTAAGCTGCTGGGCATGTTCGGCTTCACAGGCTAGATCGTGTGGCAGGTAAAACTGCAAGGGAGGCTCAAAAGGCGTGGGTAAAAATTTTTTATGACCCAGTAAAAAATCTAATTCCAAAGCAAGGTCTGGGTCAATGCGGTAGGCCACATCACTGCGTTTTAATTGCAGTAATTCATTAAGTTTTTTAAGGCCCAGTTTTCGAAGGGCATGTTCTATGGCCGGTGAAAACGCCAAATGCCTTAAGGGCAAGCCTTGTAAATATTCCTTAAAGTTATTTTGTTCAAGGTATATGTTCATATGACTGCGTGCTAATAGGCGGGCGGTTTTGGCATAGGGGGCGCTAGCAAAGTGCATGTCAGTGACGGGTAATAGCGCTTGCTGAATCTTTTGGGTTAATACTTCGCCCTTGCCCAGTAGTTTTTCCATGGTGGCAATTTCTAAATACACCCCATCTTGTCCATCGGGGCTAACCCATGAAGAAAAGCCCATGAGCTTTTTTGAAAGTGTGGCCATGGCAGCACTCATGGCTTGTTGTAAATTGTGTTCGCTAAGCGAAACAATTTGGCAACTGGGGCTTAATGCCTGCACGCTAGTGAGTTTCATGCCTAGCTGAATACCCGCCTTTAATGCGTGGGAGCTCGCATCGGTGACGCAATGATGCCTGTGATCCACCAGTACAATGGGTTCAGCTTGGTAGTTTTTTAAATACCAGCTTTGCAAAAATAAATGAGGGCAATACAAATACAACCACACAATCAGGCCCTGCTTTTTAATAAAAGTGTCAATAGGTATTGGCGTAAAACCCAATACAAGCCCACAAGGTAAATCCTTCGGTACTGCATTTAATCGCTATTTGTCTTAGCCAATTGATAACGATGATACGCTGGGCTTTGCATACTAATGTTCAGCTGTTGCTGGCCCCAAGCACCGCGCACTTTTAATACCTGTATGTGTAAATGTGTTTCAGTACGATCCATAATTTTCAAACGTACACTGCTGGGGCTATTTAGCGGTGCACTTTGGTGAAACATAAATACCGGACACTGAAACTGGCCACATAACATTTGCAAACGCCGGTAATGAATAAACGGCAAGGGTTTGGCCTGCCAATACAAAAGCCCATTGCAACCGCCACTTTTAATGATTTGTTCTGCCGCCCATTGCTGGCTTTTCAATGAATCTTGCTTGGGCTTTTGGGTTCTTTGTGACTGATTAGCTGTAGCAGGCACACACAGTAAGCGCTCAAGGCATACGCCACTCTCCTCCAGCATGGGGCCATGTAATAACCAAGGGGGAGCAATACAAGCCACCACCCCTTCTTGCTGACTAAGGCGCGCCAGCTCAGGTAACACCAGCGCCATATCTCCCAACCCAGGTGTGGCAGATATCAGCTCAATAATGGCATCCTGCGGCCAGCCACCATGGGGCAATACTTGGTCTAGCTCAATGAAGCTTGTGCTGTGAAAGCCCTGAGTATACTGGCCCTTACCACGCCAAAGGTGGCCGTGATCTAGCAGGCTCTCAAGGCTTGGCGGCCCTTCTGTTCTAGGGGCTGACTCGGATGGCTGCTCACTTAAGTGTGTGGTTAGCGGCGCTTCTAATAAATAGGGGGGCTTCATGATATCCAGCTCGTCATTTGAACTTAACTGTATATCTATACAGTAGTTTTTTCAAGTTATGGGTTAGAACAAATGGATATGAGAGGGTGCTATGGGATGAAATTATAGAGTGCTGCTCGGGTAGGGTGGTGAGCGCTGGCTCAGCGAGAATGGCCCATTTCAAGCCGTGCCGTTCTTATCGAACTCAGTATTTAGGGTGGTAACAAGAAGACAGCACAACCCAAAAATAGGCTAGAGTTAAATGATATTACAGGGACTTTTTTAGATGCAATCAGCGCCATTACATCCTCAAGAACAAGCTCGTTTACAAGAGCTAATACGGCTGGAAGTGCTTGATAGTGAGGACGAAGATACCTTTGACGAACTCACACAATTGGCCAGCAGCATTTGTGGAACCCGCATATCGCTGATTTCTCTGGTGGATTACGACCGTCAATGGTTTAAGTCTAGGGTGGGCCTTGATGCCACCGAAACCCCATAGAGATTTGGCTTTTTGTGCCCATGCGATTTTGCAAGAAGCGGTATTTGAAGTGCCCGATACCTTGCAAGATGAACGCTTTGCCGATAACCCGCTGGTTTTATCAAACCCAGATATTCGCTTTTACGCGGGCATGCCATTGGTGACTAAAAATGGCTTGGCTATTGGAACTCTGTGCGTAATTGATACGGTGCCTAATAAGTTAACACCAGACCAAGCAATGGCCCTTAAGGTTTTGGCTAAACAGGTGGTGGGCCAGTTGGAATTAAGGGTGCAAAACCGGCAATTAAAACGCTTACAAAAACAACAAGAGCAATTGTTTTCAGTGGTGGGGCACGACCTGCGCGCGCCCTTTAATGGTATTTTGGGACTGTCTAAAATACTGCAAAAAAGCGCGGGTAAAGTCACCCCCGAGCGATTGACCATTATGGCCAATGGCATATTAGAATCCTCCATGAATGTTTATCAATTACTAGACGAATTGCTTCAATGGTCACGCAGCCATTTAGGTGCCATTACAGTATCCACTAAGCCAATGGCTCTTAAGCCTTTAGTGCAAGAAACCTTGGATTTTATGCAGGATGCTTTTACCTTAAAAAATATCACCGTCACGCAACAAATAGATGAAACCACCGTCGCGTTAATTGATGGTTCGCTATTTAAAACCATTGCTCGAAACCTATTGGCCAATGCCATCAAGTACACCAATGAAAATGGCCTGATTCACATTGAAGCAAACGCGCAGGGTAATAATATTGAGTTGACGATTACTGATAATGGCATAGGGGTTCCGGCACATATTATCGATTCGATATTTATTGGCGGACAAGATAGCCAGCAAGGGACCCAAGGAGAAACCGGTAATGGTTTGGGGTTAAGCTTGTGTGTTGATTTTGCTAGGCGGTTATCGGGTGCGTTGACGCTGGATAAAAATTATAAAGACGGGGCGCGTTTTGTACTGACATTACCAGCGGGAGAGTAGTCCCCCCACCTTCTGTATTACTCATTGTCACTTCAAAAGTTAAATTCTTGTAGGTAAGTACTTTCCTTAAGGCCAACGTCAAGCTGGTTATTACGACGCCAAACAATTTGGCCAGTCCACTGACTGGCTAAGAATCGAATAGCCAGAACTTGATGCACTCAACGCTTTATTAGGTTAACTCAAGGTATACTCTACGCCTCATATACCTGTGCTAATGATAAGCGTAAATTTCAATCATAATGAGTGAATCATGCAGAAAATCATATTTCTTATATTAATATCCATGGGGGCCACAGCTCATGCCGCGAGTTTCAATTGTAATAAGGCCTCCACACCGCTAGAAAAAACCATTTGCAATAATCAGCCATTAAGCAATGCCGATGGAGAGCTAGGCCGCTTATACGGTGCCATTCGAAAAAACCTTAAAGAGGATGGTAAAAAACTATTTAAGTCTGAGCATAGAAGGTGGCTTAAAAGTAGAGCACAAACGTGTCCATCAAATGACAATGCTTGTTTGTTGAAGCTATACACAAAAAGAAACGAGCACCTGTCTTTTCAAAACTCGCTGTATTCAAAGCAGCGAATGCAACTGGCACAAGACAGCAATGCATGCGATTACCGCTTATCTAGGCCTATTCAGCTGGTAAAGGGAAAGGGCGGTTTTATTGCCAGCGCTGAATATACAAAAGGCAACTGCATAGATGCTTCGTTAAATCTAACCATTATTAACGCCCACAAAAATGAAGTGGTATTTCAAGAAGCAGTTTCAGTGAAAACTTTGACTATGTACGAAGGAGACTTTAATGTCAAAGAACAAAAGGCATGGGCAAAACGAGCAGTGGCTGAAAAACTTAGTGAACTTGTGAATATTAGGGAATGGCCAGTCTTTAGGTTTTCGTCAGTGGAAGAAAAATACTCTCAAAGTAAGCTTTGGCAAGAAACCCATGATAGAACCGATTTAAGTCATGAGGATAAATGGCAAAAGCTATACGCCCTTGAAGAGTGTGGTTTCGAATACAGTATTAGCAAGAAAAGCTATCAGCGTTATTCGCAACAAGACTTCCCTTTGTTTGGTTATGGTTTTGGTGAAAACGGCGCGTATTACGCTTATATTCCTCGTTTAGAAAAAGTGATTAAGGTGGGGGGAGGTTGTTATTAGCACTAAGCTAGTGGCAGGGAAGGGGTTGTATGAAAAGGCGTTGCCTAGTACGACTAGACGACGCCTTGTTGTTGACCTTATGGGAAATTAGCGATCTCTTCATTTACCCAATCAAACGAATCACTTAATCCTTCTTTATTTATGAGGATCACAGGCTCATTCTTTATCCATTGAGTTAGCGTGTAAGTGCAGCCTTGATCATTAATTTCACATTCAAATGATTTTTGATATAGCTTAGTAACCTTACCTTCTATTACCTGGTAATAATCTTCACCATGATGACAGCAAGAAGATTTCCAAGAGGATTTAATAAGTTTTTCATCAGCAAAGAACTGCGCAGAGGTAATGGCTGATAAGGCATCGGAATATATGAACTGCTTTGTGCGAGACTGAAACAACCAATAATGTTCTGGTGTATTAACACCTCCTACAAACTTATGGGCCGAGATATCTGCGTGGCCATCAAAATTAAAATCACCTACCTTAATGGGAGAAAAAGAATAAGCAGCCCCATAGGTTTCGCTTTCTATATTTTGAATGCTTTGGATATTTTTAAAGTTTTGGTAAATATCAATAGACTGAATATAAAATGAATAACGCTGGTCTTTATAAAACGCTTTGTTAGCAGGTTTAGCACGGGCTCCATCAAACAACGCCGCGAAGTCTTGTGCATCTTGCCTTACTGTCATATGAACCGCGAAAAGAAGCTCGGGCATATCAGCATCCACCTTGATGTGTCTCCACCATGTGTACTGATTACTGCCTTTCTTGCGCCACAGTGCAGGCATATCTTGGCTTAAGCGCTGAGTGTATTCACGATAACTTCTCAGCAGGCACGACACCTCAAAGCTGGGGCATTCCTCTTGGCGGCCTTTAAGCCAGTTGCGGTGGAACTTCTTAAAGGGTTTTATATTTTCAATGGATGCTAACTTAGCAAAATACAAATGGCCCATGTATTCGTCTGCCAAACTTAGTTGCATATCGCTGCAAATGGTTTTCTCCATGGGGGTGGAAGCCTTAAGACAATTGAAGCTGGCGGCTTGAATTGTGGTGCTGAACAAGCCGCACAGCAGTAATATCAGTCTGTAGGAATACAGGTGTTTCAATGTGTTGGCCTTTCATTGGATATTTTGATTGCATTTTAAGCTATTTTGGGGAGTGGTAAATAGGGTTAGGTCTGGTTTTGAGATAAATTTTATTTTTGAATTGAGTGTTTTGCTGATTATTTAGGTAATTGCTAGAGCGGTTTTCCTTCAAAGGACTGGTCCCCTTTACCTCCACCTTTAAATAAATAGTATTGCCATGGGCCAAACTTCATACTAGATATTTTTCTTGATTGTCGATGCTAAAAATAAAGTATTTCTGTTTAATTTAATTAAACAGAAACAAACTCGTTCTTTAGAGTCTAAATTACTGCTTTGAAATTTTTCTGAATCTCTAATTATTACCTCTTCAAATAGCCGTTAGAAAACCAAGGTTAATGCAATACCAAGCATTATAAGGCCCGTGATAAAATCAAGGACTTGCCAGATGAATGAATTTTTAAAATAAGGCTGTAAATATCCTCCGGCAAAACAAATGGTGTAAAACCAGATCCCCCCTGCGACACATGCCCCCACAGAAAAATAAAAATGACCTTCTGGTTCATATTGGGCACCAACGCCACTCATTAAGACCATGGTATCAAGATAGGCATGGGGGTTAAGGAGCGTCAGAGCCAGTGTCATTAAAAAAGCTTTTTTACGACTGTCAATGAAAGACTTTTCAAGGTCAATGATTTTTTTCTTAAATGCAGAATGTAACGAAAATATTCCGTATGCCGTAAGAAATATTACACCTGTCCACTTCATAATAACAATCCATTGAGGATTGTTATTTAAAGCTTGGCTTATGACGAACATTCCCGAGAATATTAATACGATATCCAGTAGAATACAGGCTGTTGCAATGAAAAAATGGTATTGGCGACGAATGCTTTGGCTAATTAAAAAAGCATTTTGGGCGCCGATGGCCATAATTAAACCGCCGCCAGTAATAAAACCTTTTGCAAGGGGCTCTATGTGTAACACTAGGGGTATCATTTGCTTTCACCATTAAGGTTTTTTAACTCTGGCGAAATAATAATCTCGAACCTGTAATAAGAAAAATTAATAATTATGATTCTGTATAAGTTAAACTGATGCTGGATGTTAAGCACATTCAGGCAGTCGCAGCCGTAATCGAAGAGCAAAGTTTTGAGAAAGCTGCGGTTATGCTCTCCATATCTCAGTCTGCCATTTCGCAACGGGTAAAAACCCTAGAAGGGCAGTTGGGTCAGGCTCTATTAATTAGGAGCAGTCCTGTTCGGCCTACCGAAGCGGGCCGTAAAATCTTTGGTTATTACCAGCAGATGAGTTTGTTGCAACATGAGCTCATGGAAGAGTTAAATGAAGATTTATCCCCTAAGTCGTTTAAACCCAGAGATAAATTACGAATCGCCTTAAACGTAGATAGCCTTGATACTTGGTTTATGGATGCCATAACCCCAGTAGTGGAAAAGCATAAGCTATTACTTGAATTAAGGGTTGATGATCAGGAAGCCACTCATGATTTATTAAAAAATGGTGAGGTAATAGGTTGCATCAGCTCTAGTAGCGACACTTTGCAAGGTTGTCATTGTGTACCATTAGGCTCAATGAAATATTATGCATGCTGTTCAATAGATTATAAGAATGAATTTTTTTCAAGTGGTTTAACAAAGGAGCATTTCTTAAGTGCACCTGCAGTTGAATTTAATTTTAAAGATCATTTAAATGAGCTTTATTTAAAGCAGTATTGGCACATCAATGAAAGCGAGTATCCATTCCATCAAGTACCGTCTTCAAGTGGCTATATTGATTTTCTAAAAAAAGGAATGGGGTGGGGGATGATATCGGATATAAATACAAACGCCTGGCTAAAGGCGAATAACCTAGTTCAATTAACCCCAGAACAGTATATTGCTGTTCCTTTGTACTGGCATGTATGGAATTTTAAATCCGATATAATTCGAAGTATCAGTCACCAAATTGTCACAAGTGCAAAACAGTTATTAAATGCCAATTGAATTTCTGAGCTACATAGGCGCCTAGTTTAATCTTTTGGGCTCATGTAGCAGTAGTGAAAGATGAACTCTAGGATTTCATAAATAGGTCAAAATGTTCTTGTTTTTTCTTTTCGGCCGTAATGTATTTAATCCACTGCTTTGCAACCTTACTTTCTTTATCTAGCTCCAGTACTTTCCCAAAAGAGACGAGTGAGTCGTCAAATTTCTTTTGATAGAAATAGGCGGACCCCATCACTATATGAGCAGACACTTCTTTTGAAAGTCCACTGAGTTTTAACGCTTGTTTAGCTGATCGTACAGAGTCATCAAATTGTTCCAAATCTAGATGAGTGGTAGCCAAGCGTAAGTGAATTTTTCCGTTTTCACTGAGTTTTGCAGCCTTTTCTAGCCAAATAATTGATTTATTTAATTCGTGAGCTTGATACCAAGCATTGCCGAGCAACTCTAAATTCTTTTTAGTGGGCTTAATAATTTTGTCTTCAAAGCCTTTCTCTAGAATAACGCCTGCCTTTACAGGAATACTTTCATTTATATAAAGGCTAGCCAATGTGATTAACTCTTTCTCTTCTGTGAGATTGCCCTGCTCATACAGACCACGATATAAAGAGATTTGCTCTTTATTGCGGCCTTTTAGCATATACATGCCTGAAAGCTGACTGATGTAAGATTTCTTTGGGTTCATGCTAACTAGACGTTCTAACATTTGGATACTGTTATCAATGTCTTTACGTTCATAATATAGAAAGCTGAGTAGTTGCAACCAGCTTTCTTTTACTGAAAGTTGTTTTTTATCCGCCAACGAAACGCCTTTTTTGACACTGTCAAAAGCAAGGCTCATTTCTTTATTTTGATAATGAATTTGTCCTTTAAAAACAAACGCTTGGGGTGAAGGATTTGGAACTGATTTTAGCCAGCGATCAATATAGCTTGCCGCTGTGGTTAGGTTTTGGTTAACAAAGTGCAGTTGCGCCAAGCTATAAAGCGTTCCATCCTCCATGACCCATGGGATACTTTTTTGTTTTAAGACCTGTTCATAAGCGGTGATAGCATCACTGTATTTTTCTTGGTTAAAGTAGGCAAAGGCGAACATATTCCACATTTGTGCCACTTCATACGAATTAAGTTTACCTGCTTGCGCGCGAGCTTTAAGGCCATTTAGAATTTCAATGCCCTCTTGAAAATTTTCTTCTTGAAGGAAACTTTGAGCGGCTTCAATTTTCTTAAATATTTTGGAGCTAATTAAAGGGGTTTTACGTTTTTTTCGTTTGTCTTTAACTGGGTGATTTATCGCTTGAACACCCCAACTTACATTCCAAGACTGCTTTGGGGTTGAAAGTTGTAACTGAAATCCAGTCAGCATTAATAGGCTGACTGCCAGCAATACCTTGATCTTAAATAGAGAAGTTACATGTTTTTTCATGGTCATTTCGCCATCCTAAAGGTAATTTTGTTTTTAACGCCAGGCACATCAATGGCAACACCATCTATGATAGTGGGTTTATATTTAAATCGTAAAACGGCTTTCTTAGCAGCTCGCTCAAAATACCCTTTAGGTTTCGCTTCGATGATAACAGGGTCTTTAACCGTTCCCTTTTTGGTGACGGTAAATTCAAGGACCACATAACCCTCTATGTCTTTCGCCGCAGCGCGGCGTGGATATTGTGGAGCCACTTTTACAATTGGCAGGTATTCACCATCAGATGCAGATACTCCGTTTAGGTTAATATCAAGGTTTGACATTAAATTAGGGGAGGTAAATTCAAGGGTGTTGTCTATATCCACATCATCCATTTCAGGTTCTGGAATATCTGGTGGCGGCTCATTTTGCTCAGGTTTTTTGGGCTTGTTATCTTTGGTGTTCTCGCTGATCTCTCGATCAGGCATGAGTATTTCGGCTAGATTAGTTTGTGGCGCGTCGTCTAGCCCTTTTTCACCGCTTGCAATTAAAGAAACCATTAACCCAAACAGGCCGAAGGTAACTCCAACTGCCAATGAAAAAGCCAGTAATAAACGTTTATTCATCATGATTCCCTATCTACTTTTGCTTAGTGGATACGGAAACGTCATATACGCCAGCTTCCCTTGCGGCATCAACCACTGAGGTTAGGGTTTCGACATTGGCCTTGGCATCGGCTTGCACCACCACGGCCCCCTTAGGGTTTTCAGCGTGCTGTCGCTCAACATTGGCTCGAACTGCACGAAGATCAATTCGACGCTTGTCAATCCACACTTCATTATTGGCATTGATGGCTATCAGGATATTGGCATTTTTCTTGGAAACAGCTGTAGAGGCCTCCGGACGATTGACTTCAATGCCGGTTTCTTTGATGAATGAGGCTGTAACAATAAAGAAGATCAGCATGATAAAAACCACGTCTAGCATAGGCGTGAGGTCAATAGCATTTTCTTCTTCTTGTGATGCTTGGCTAATCATGGAATTGCGCATGGTCGCTACTCTTTATTAACGTTAATGATCGACGGTAAGTCGATCTTTTAGCAGTTCACTTTGTGTCTCTGCTGTTTTATTTATGTAGATTTGCCCAAACACTCCAGAGATGGCCGCCACCATTCCGGCCATGGTGGGTAAGGTCGCTTTAGATACGCCACCTGCCATGGATTTGGCATCGCCACCGCCGGTGACGGCCATGATATTAAACACATCAATCATGCCGGTAACGGTGCCAAATAAACCCAGTAATGGAGCGAGCATGACCAAGGTTTTAATTAAATCCAAATTGCTGGTTGCCGCTACACGCATTTGTGAGATTAATGTGTCTCTCACTTGGTGTGCTTGCCACGATTGGCGCTCAGGTAGCGCGTCCCATCTTTTTAAAAAGCCTTGAAAATCCTTATTCAGGTCTGTCTTAAAATAAATAAAACGCTCTAATAACAAAGACCACATGGCGAGCGTTAGGGCGGCAATGACCCATAGCACGGTGCCGCCAGCGTCCATGAACTGTTCAATCAGTAAAAAACCGTCGTATAACCAGTAAAAGAAGGCATTCATGGGTTACGCCGCCTTGCTGGATTGCTCTGCAACGATGCCAGTGGCTTGTTCCTCTAACACGGTTGTTATTATACGAGCCTTGCTGTTAACAATGGAGTGCAGCATGACTGTTGGAATGGCAACCAATAGGCCCAGCACGGTAGTAACCAGCGCACCTGAGATTCCGCCGGCCATCGCTTTAGGGTCGCCAGCACCAAAAATGGTGATAGCTTGGAAGGTAATGATCATCCCGGTCACGGTACCCAATAGGCCCAATAAGGGAGCCACCATAGAAATGATTTTCAGCATTGGCAGGTATGCTCCAATGGCGGGGCGCTCCTTAAGAATGCCTTCTGCCAGCTTCATTTCTAGGGTTTCGTTATCGGTATTTTCGTTTTCTTTGTAAATGGCCATGATGCGCCCAAGCGGGTTATCACTGCTAGGTTGTGCTGAAACAACTTGCGCCTTCACTTTATTGTATACACTTGATAACACCGCAAAACGCCACCCAGCTATCAAGAAGGCGATAACCCCGATAAAGCTGATGATATAACCCACAAGACCACCTTGATGCCAACGCTCAATGATGGAAGGGCTATTAATAAGTGCCGCTAAAAATTGACCGCCCGCAGGGCCGGTTGGGTCTATTCCCACTTGAACCACACCCGATTTGGCCTCTTGTAATGCAGTTAAAGCAGAAAGGTAGCTGCTGCCAGGCTGGCGACCCAGTTCAGCGATGCTGTTGTTCTCTGGGCTGTAAGATAGATATTTGCCATTAGAGGCTAGATTGAAAGTCCCTACACGTACGACTGTTTGTTCAGAAGTTTCGCCAGCAGGTAAGATTACTTTGGCTGTAAACGCTTCAACACGGCCACCTTGTGTCATTTCGTGAAGCATGTGCGTCCACAAAGAACCAATTTCATCAATGGTGGGTAGCTTGACTGAGCTGCTCATGCTTGCAATTAGGCCGTCAATATCATCGGTACGGCCAGGATACTGTGCACTGACCACAGAAACGTTCATCACTTCTCGTAGGTCGCCAGCGGCACCCGTTAAATGCCCAAATAACTCTTTTAAGTTTCCAAGGCGCTTTTGCAGGGTTTCTTGTGTTTGTGCAATTTTTTGATCGTTAAGCTCGTATTGTTTTTCAAGCTTGGCGCTGATGTTCTCTTGCTGCTTCATTTCACTGTAAGCATTTTTTAGCATGGTTTTTTGCTGATTTCGATTGTTTTTAAATTCAGCTTCACGCTTTTTATTTATTGCGTTGTCGTCAGCACGGCCTTGCTTCACAAATGAATACAGCTCTTCAAGAGAGTCGGCCTTTTTTGCTGGAGCAGCGGGTTCAGCCATAAGTGGAGCGGCGACGATTAAAGAAAGTAGGCCAGCAACAATGAGTTTATTTAAGTGAGAAATCATTTTGCGCTCTCCGGTGCAGCTATTGGTAGGTTTAGAATATCAATAGAGGCTTGCTTCTTCGCAATGCGAACACCTTGGCGTACTGCGTTACGGTATGCACCTCCATCTAATTGTTCCCACTGCTTAGTTTGGGCATTCCAAAAGCCCGTTAAATTTGCATCATTTGATTGGAATAACAGGGCGATACGGCCAACACGAAAGATTTTAACTTCGCGTTCTGCATTATCTAATTGAATAACGCTATTATAGGTATCCATTTTTCGGCCATATTCAATTTCTATTTGATAGGCTTCAAGAATTTGGCGAAATTTTTCTGCGTCTGTTAAATCAGATCGAACTTGATTGGCTTTAAGTTTAGTTAGGCGGGCTTGGCGTTCTTCTGCATGAAAGGGCAGGTCAAGTGCTATAAATTGTTCCAATGCAGCTAGCATTTGTTTTGTTAAGGGAGCAATTTGACGACCCATGACTGAGGCTTGGCGAATGGATTGTTCAAGCTGTGAAAGCTGTTTATTTTGATTTTCAATTTGTTTTCCAAGTTGAAGGTTGTAGACCTTTAGCCCTTCAATTTGATTATTTACACTTTTAAATTCACTAAATAAAGTTTGGGTTTCATCTACCATACCGTCTATTTTCTGTTGAGATGCTTGCCCTTCTTTAATCGCTTGGTTTCCGGTAGTGAGTGTTTTTTCAAGCACTTCACTTCCAAAGCCATTGGAACTACCCAAAAGAAGCAGTGTCAGAGCAGCAACGCGTATGCGCGCTAATTGTGTGTTGTGACAGTACATACAGCACCCTTGTTAAACGTTATTATCCAGAACAGTTATAAAAATCACGATTTATACGATAGCAATTTTTTTTACATGCTTTCTTGTTGGAGTTCGAATATTTTGTCGTGTTATTTCTAGACAATGATTGTAGGCTAGTTTTGCCATCGAGTGAACGGCAAAAATGTTCTCTAAACCGTAAGTTTGTCATTTAATGCATACTTTCGATTTGAAAAATTAATGCGCCATTAGAAAAACTAATTAAAGGTGCATTGCGTCCTTTTTATAGTTGGAGTAGCGAAATTAATTTTCTTGTTTATTTCTTTAAGGGGCTTAACCTCTGGCCCATTCTTATAGATAATAATAAGTATAGTCTTTGCTGTACTCTGAACGCAGTATTTAATTTATTTGTTACCATAGTATTTTTGAGAAGAAATTATGCCCTTTTTAGGTAAACAGATTGTACTTATCTGGCTCGTGTCACTTTTGGTCAGTGGTTGTGGTGAATCAGTGTGGAATAACCCACATGAGGCACAAAACCAAGATGTAAAGGTTATGTATTCAAATTTCATTCAAAGGCCTAAGTACTTGGACCCTGCTCGCTCTTTCAGCTCAGAAGAATCAGATTTTATTGATCAAATCTATGAGCCTCCTCTTCAATACAATTATTTAAAGCGACCTTATGAGTTGGAGCCTTCCACCTTAACGCACATGCCGACGCTAACCTATCAAGATCAAAACGGTGAATTACTACCTGCTGATGCAGCTAATCCAGCTTATAGCGTATATTCGTTTGAACTAAAAAGAGGCATTCAATATCAGCCTCACCCAGCTTTCGCTAAAAAAGAGGGTGGTGAACCTGTATATGACTTTAACACTCATGAAGAAGGGAACTCTTTTCAAACACTAAAGGATTTCACCCAAAGCGGTACCAAAGAATTAATTGCTGATGATTACATTTACCAAATTAAACGCATAGCGGATCCTAAGCGTTCAGCACCCTTGCGTGGCTTGTTAAGCCAATACATCGATGGTATGAGTGAACTTACCGAAGAGATCACCGAGGTTCGCAAGGACTTAACTGAGCATGAGTGGTTAGATTTACGTAAGCTAAAGATGAAGGGCTTAACAAAACTTGATGATTATCATTTTACGATTCGTCTAAAAGGGAAGTACCCTCAATTTACCTATTGGTTAGCATTTCATTTCTTTGCACCTATTCCGTGGCAAGTGGATTATTTTTACCATTTACCCGGTTTACCTGAGCGTAACATTACCTTGCAGTGGCATCCTGTAGGAACAGGGGCTTATATGATGACGGAGAACAATCCAAATGCTCAAATTGTTTTAGAGCGCAACCCAAATTTCCGTCATGAAACTTACCCAGCAGAGGGGGAGAGTAGCGATTTAAGCAATGACCTTCTGCAGGCCAAGGGTAAAAAATTGCCGTTTATTGATAAATATGTATTTCGATTAGAAAAAGAAGCCATTCCTACCTGGACCAAATTTCTACAAGGTTATTATGATCGCTCTGGCATCAGCAGGGATAGTTTTGATCAAGCAGTCAGTGTTCAAGCAGCCGGTATTGGCTTAAGTGATGAAATGATCGAAAAAGATATTAGTATGCAACAGGTAGTCACGCCGTCTACTTATTACATGGGCTTTAACATGCTGGACTCTGTGGTAGGCGGTTATAGCGAGAAAGCCCGTAAACTACGCCAGGCGATTGCCATTGTTTATGACACCGACGAATACATCAAAATATTCTTAAATGGCCGCGGACAAACTGGCATGAGCCCAATACCTCCGGGAATTTTTGGTTTCCAAGAGGGTGAAAAGGGATTGCTAGACACTGTATTTGAATGGAAAGAACAGCAGGCTCAGCGCAAATCAGTGGACGAAGCCCGCAGGCTACTGGCCGAAGCTGGTTATCCTGAAGGGCGCAATGAAGAAACGGGAGAGCCTTTGGTGCTGAACCTCGATACGACATCTGGTAGCACCAGCAAAGCACAACTGAGCTGGATGTCAAAGCAGTTTAAAAAACTGGGCATTCAACTTAATGTGCGAGCCACAGATTACAATCGCTTTAAAGGAAAAATGGAAACAGGTAATGCGCAAATGTATTTTTGGGGGTGGCTCGCTGATTATCCTGACCCTGAAAACTTTTTATTCCTTTTGTATGGTCCAAATGCACAGGTGGATTCAAAATCTGGTGTAAACTCCGCCAACTATAAGAACACTGAATATGATCGCTTATTTGAACAAATGCGGCAGCTGCCAAATAACCAACAAAGAGCTGATGTGATTAACAAAATGATGGCGATATTAGCTCAGGATTCTCCATGGGGCATGATATACCACGCCTATGAATACAATTTAAGTCATGGTTGGGTTAGTAACTTCAAACCTCATGGTATTAGTAAAGCCAATTTAAAATATTACGATATTGATACAAATAAACGTCAAGAAATGCAGGCAATGTGGAATAAGCCCGTTGTGTGGCCTTTGTTTTTGGTTTTTATCATTACTATTTCACTTATTGTTCCTGGCTACCTGACATATCAGCGTCGCCAACAACGTACCATTGGAGATTAATCGGTGTTAGCTTATATTTTTCGACGCTTTGTATATGCGATACCAATTTTAATTGGGGTTAATATATTAACTTTCATTTTATTTTTTATGGTGAATACCCCAGACCAAATGGCGAGGGTTCACTTAGGCGATAAGCATGTTACCCAAGATGCTATTGATAATTGGAAGGTTCAACGTGGCTACGATAAACCTTTATTTATCAATTCGCAGCAAGACGCTACAAACATGTTTACCGATACGATTTTTTTTGAAAAATCCATAAAATTGCTAGCGTTTGATTTTGGTAAATCAGATGAAGGCCGAAATATTATGAGTGATATTAAGGAGCGCATGTGGCCCAGCTTAGCCGTACAAATACCCACGTTTGTAATTGGTTTACTGGTGAATATTTGTTTTGCCTTGTTAATTGTCATGTTCAGAGCCAGCTTATTTGAAATAACGGCATTAACGGCCTGTGTTGCCATGCTGTCTATCTCCTCTGTTTTTTACATTATCGGTGGGCAGTTTTTCTTTGCTAAATTATGGAATCTAGTGCCTATATCCGGTTACCTATCGGGCATGGAGGCTATCAGCTTTCTTATCTTGCCTATTATTATCGGCGTTATATCTGGAGTAGGTTCAGGGACGCGCTTGTATCGTACCATTTTTATTGAAGAGGCAAGCAGGGACTACATGCGTACAGCACGGGCAAAAGGGGTTTCTGAACTTAGTATACTTTTTAAGCATTTACTGCCTAATGGCATGATTCCAATTTTAACCAGTGTGGTAGTGGTGATTCCAACCTTGTTTATGGGGAGTCTATTAATCGAATCATTTTTTGGCATACCTGGATTAGGCAGTTACACCCTAGATGCAATTCAAGCTCAAGATTTTGCTGTGGTGCGTTGCATGGTATTTCTTGGTGCCTGTCTTTATATTGTTGGTTTACTATTAACCGATATTTCTTACACATTGGTTGATCCTAGGGTGAAGTTATCATGATATCTCCAGTCGTTTTATGGAGCGACATACTAATTTTTTCTCTAGCAGTTTCCGTAGGCTTGTTTATTTTTCAGGTACGAAAAAAACCGCAAGCCAAAGCCCGTTGGAGAAGCGTATTTGAAAGTAAAATTGGGCTAACCAGTTTCATTATTATAGTATTTTATGTGCTTATTTCTTTAATGGACTCTGTGCATTTTCGAGAACAATTGTCTCAGTTTGAAGCTGATGGACCAGATCAAAATCTGGCGTATAGTTCAGAGGTTAAGTCGATTCTAGATATCGCTCTTAAAAACTTAAACAGTACAACTGAAACGACCTACTCTTCTCCATTTTCTTTGTATTCATTTTCAAAAGAAAATATGACAAATGATGATGGCAGTGTGTATCGAGACTTTATACGTTTAAAGCATGGTGGCGCGCACATTCAAGGAGATGAGGAACGTTTTTCTGATATTCTGATTAAGTCTGTTCAAGCGTTATTGATTGGCTTGCTCATTGCTGCTATTCCGGTGATGTTGCATGTAATGATGCGTAAAAAATCAAACCATGAAGAAGATTACATTCCTTGGAATGTGGCTTATGGCACTATTATTACGCTCATCTCGCTTGCCACTTGGGTAATTATATTAAGCCAGTATTATCATATTCTAGGGACTGATAAAGTTGGCCAAGATGTACTTTATCAAAGTATTAAATCTATTCGTACAGGGGTGTTAATTGGTACGCTTGCCACATTAGTGACATTGCCGTTTGCGATAATTTTAGGCATCAGTGCCGGTTATTTCAAAGGTTGGATTGACGATACCGTTCAGTTTATTTATACAACCTTAAGTTCAATACCCGGTATCCTATTGATTGCAGCCTCGGTTCTTTTAATTGATGTGTATATTGAAACCAATCCAGAGAAATTTAATTTAACCATACTACGGTCAGACTTTAAGTTCATTGCTTTGTGCGCCATTTTAGGCCTAACCAGTTGGACAACGCTTTGCCGAATGCTTCGTGCTGAAACCCTAAAAGTTAGCCAGCTAGATTATGTTCAAGCGGCCCATGCATTTGGTGTGAGTCATAGAGGTGTTATTGGGAAACATATTCTTCCAAATGTTACGCATATTATATTGATTGCTGTTGTTTTAGATTTTAGTGCGTTTGTTTTGGCTGAAGCGGTGCTGTCCTATATTGGCGTGGGTGTTGACCCAAACATGTATAGCTGGGGCAATATGATTAATGCGGCCCGCTCTGAATTGTCGCGAGATCCGACAGTGTGGTGGTCGGTAACCAGTGCATTTATTTTGATGTTTACCCTTGTATTGGCAGCGAATTTGTTCTCAGACGAAGTACGAAATGCCTTTGACCCTCGAACGGCTAAAGGAAACGAATAATGACTAACATACAGCCCCAGGCACCACTGTTAACGGTTCGTAATCTTAAGATTGATGCCGGCAATACTTGCCTTGTAAAAAATGTAAGTTTTGATATTTACCCTAAAGAAATTTTTGCTCTTGTGGGTGAATCAGGTTCGGGTAAATCACTCACATCGTTGTCGATCATGCGTCTTCTTCCTGAAGCATTGACGGTCAGTGAGGGTGAAATTAATTTTAAAGAAACGAAATTATTTAACTTACCTGAAACAAAAATGAACAGCATTCGTGGCCGAAAAATCGCTATGATTTTTCAAGAGCCACAAACATCGTTAAATCCTGTTCAATCCATAGGTACTCAGTTACAAGAGGTGCTGGGCCTTCATCAGAATATCAAAGGCGCTGACCTGCAAAATAAGTTAGTTCAGTTACTTGAAGAGGTGGGTATTCCCGATCCTCGCGCGCGCCTTAAGTGGTATCCACATCAATTATCCGGTGGTCAAAAGCAGCGGGTAATGATTGCAATGGCGCTTGCTTGTGAGCCAGACTTACTCATAGCCGATGAACCCACCACCGCGTTGGATGTGACCATTCAACGTCAAATTTTAGAGCTATTAGATAACTTACGTAAAACTCGAAACTTGGGTGTATTACTGATTACCCATGACATGGGGGTTGTGAGTGAAATGGCTGATAGAGTGGCCGTTATGCAATACGGTGAAATTCTAGAGCAAACAGATTGTAAATCGTTTTTTATTAACCCTCAGCATGAATACAGTAAAAAACTGATCAATTCCTTGCCAGATATTCACAACTTTATACAGGGTATTGACGCCGATACGATTCTTAAGGTTAATGATTTAAAAGTTTGGTTCCCTAAAAAACATGGGATATTACAACGCACAGTAGGTCATACCAAAGCCGTTGATGGGGTTAGCTTTACTATTAAGCGTGGAAAAACGCTGGCCATTGTGGGTGAGTCAGGCTCAGGTAAAACCACTGCAGGTAAAGCTATTTTAAGACTGAATCCGGTCCACTCAGGCAGTATTCAGTTTCAAGGAGATGAACTGGTTGGCTTAAGTCACCAGGCATTTCATCATTATCGTCGTGATATTCAGGTTATTTTTCAGGACCCGTTTTCCTCAATGAATCCCCGAATGACCATTCGCGAAATTATTGAAGAGGGCATGAAAAGTCTTAAGGTAGAGCCAGATGCTCAGGCCCGTGAAGATAAAATGCTCATGTTGTTAAGCCGGGTTGGTATGCTCCCTGAGCATTTAGACCGCTATCCTCATGAATTCTCTGGCGGGCAGCGCCAGCGTATTGCCATTGCTCGTGCTTTGGCAGTTGATCCAAAATTAATTATTTGTGATGAACCAACCTCAGCATTAGATGTTTCAATTCGTGGGCAGGTATTAGATTTACTAAATGATCTTCAGCAAGAGATAGGCATAACCTTGCTGTTTATTACTCATGATTTATCTATTATCCCTCACCTTGCTCATGACGTTGCTGTTATGAAAGATGGAAAAATTGTAGAGCAGGGAAGAACCCAGCAGATAATGGAAAACCCTCAGCATGAGTATACGCAAGCATTATTGAAGGCTGTACCAAGGTTGAGAAGAGCTTAGAAAAAGTTAAAAATGAAGTTTTAAACTTTTTCGCTGAGTTTGATAAAGGTAATCAAACTCAGCGGAACGATTTATACTCGTAGCTCATGGCCTGCTTCGTGAATTGTGTTTTCACTCATTTTGAGGCGTTAGGTTGATACATTTTTAATGATAATAGCGCTGACATAAAGCTTAAGCTAAACAATGCGCTAAAAGTCATGCCGCCGACAATAACCGCCGCTAAACCTCGATAAATCTCCGATCCTTCACCAGGGCTTAACATTAATGGCAGCATGCCAAAGATAGTGGTGCCTGTACTCATATAGATAGGGCGTTTGCGTAAACGAACGGCTTGTTTTATGGCATCCAATTGGCAAAGGCCGCTATGGCAGGCTATGTCGTATTGGCTTGCAAGAAGAATTGCATTGTTAATAACAAGACCCATGAGAATTATGAATCCAATCATGGTGATGACATCTAAGTTCTGAGGACTAAATATGCTGAGTAATTGCAAATTAAGCATTCCCCCTGCGATTGCCAACGGCATGCTGAGCATCACGGCACCGGCGAGTTTCCAAGATTTTAGCGTTAACCACATTAATAGCAGCAATATAACCAGTGCTAATCCAAACATCATTCCAAATTCTTTTAGAAATCGATTTAACCGATCGGCACTTCCACGAAACTGAAGGTGAACTTTTTTATTTTCTTGTGTGGCTAGGTACTCGTAAGCCGACTTTTTAATGTTATCCATAAAAAGCCCCATGGGCATATTATCTTCAGGGGTCAATTCTAACGATACGGCAATATCACCTTCTATACGAAGTAATGAACTGGGTGCTAGCGCCATTTTAGCGGTTGCGAAAAGGCTTAATGGTTGTAATCCATGATGGGGAGTGTGTATTTGGGTATCTAAGAGAGCATCGATACTCTTTGGTGTTTTTGCTTTAAGGTAGAAAGGGAGCGTATTGCCGTCATGAAAAAATTGACCCATATAGAGGCCACTAGTGAGTGCCACTAAATGTCGGTTGAGTTGATCCTGTGATAAACCAAAGTGAATTAGGCTATCGTGAATGGGCGTGAATTCAATTCGGGTGGTGTCGTTGTATAAAGGTGAGTCTTCACTAATATCTGAGTTTGGAAATGCTGATTGCAAGTGCTGCATTAAGCCTTGGCCAACAACTTGTAAGTTCTCAATACTATCTCCTTTAATATCAAGCGAACTTTCTCGACTACCAGGAAGAACATCTCTTAATAAACTACCTTGAAAAGTAAAGGCACGTGTTCCTGGAATATTATTAACAATTTTAGTTTGTAGCCATGTTTCGAACTCAGCACTATCCCAGTCTTCATTTGGATAAAAATATACAAAGCAATTACTTTCTTCGCAAAATAAACCAGATACACGGTAAGAGGGTGCTGATCCATCGTTTTTTGATGCTTCGATGCGTTTAAAAATTGGTTTAGCAACACGTTCAGCTGCTAACTTATGATTCATAGGCTCATTAAAGCGAATATAAGTATTCATCAAGCTTTTTTTAGGGTTAGGTAATACATCAAAATTAGGTTTGGCAATCGCACTAACGACTAGCGCTATAGGAATGGCAATAACTAAAACAGCCATAGCGATGTGGCTATTTTTAGCAGGGTAAACTAACTTATTGGTCCATTTCGAATCGTTTATTGATTCGATACTTTCATTTGATAAGCCCAGTGGCTTTTCATTTTTAAGTAAGTATCGAGCGAGTGTTGGTATTAATAAAAGGGCCACTAACACAGATGCCATTAACGCGCTGGATATGGTGAATGCTAAGTCTTCAAAGAGCTGGCTTTCGCTTGTTTGCATTAACAGAATCGGTAAAAAAACAATAATGCTGGATATGGTTGAAGACAGAACTGCGCCTTTAACTTGCCTTGCTCCCTCTGTAATCGAATAGTTAAGTGAACTGCCACCATGGCGTATTCGCAATATATTTTCTACCACAACAATGGCGGCATCTAGCAGTAAGCCTACTGACAAGGCCATGCCCGCAAGCGAAATAACGTTTAATCCGAATCCAGCAATTTTCATGGCCAACATAACCAGTGACAAACAAACCGGGATACTGACGAAAACAAGCAACACAACTGACCAACTGCGTAAAAACCAATATAAGACAACGCTGGCCAGTAGTATTCCCATTAATAGACTGCCGTAAACGAGTTTTAAGGCTTGCTTAATTTCCTTAGAGTCATCTTTACTGAACACTACTTTCATACCAAGATTCTGTAAGGGACCTGCGTTTAATAATTCAACCTGAGATTTAATTCGATCAATGGTATCCAGAGCATTAACATTTGGGCTGCCAATTAATTGAAAATACATGGCTTTCTGGCCATCTATTGCAGCAAAGCGCCAATTTGATGAAACCCTAATATGTAATTTGGCCACATCCTGTAAACGTACTAGGTGCTGGTTATGACGATAAATTGGAAATTGGTTTAACTCATCAATTGGCATGTTGCCTTTGAAAAGGAGGCTAAAGTCTTTTGAAGCAAGTGTAAGGTTTCCCCCTGAACGATCACTTAGCCCTGTTAATGATTTGGCAATATCATCAATAGATAGGGAGTACTGAGCGAGAAGAGTGGGGTCGAATTCAATATCCAGTTGTTTATCTATGGGGTTTGGAAAATTTGCAAGCCGAGTGACACCCAGTATTTTACTCATTGTCGGTTCAATATGGTTTTTATACGCATCTATAAAGTCATCTTGTGACTTGTTACCGATGCCATGCATCATGGCAGTTACAATAGGGTTTCCATCACCAAATGCATTATTTTGTATAAAGGGTTTTTCTACTTGAGCTGGCCACCCAGGAACTTGGTTTATCCGTGATAGCACATCAATATAGGCTTGTTGCATATCTGTTGAGCTATGGAACGATAAAGATGTTCTTGCGAAACCTCCAAACACTTCTGATTCAGTTGAAATTAAGTTATTCAGACCAGACATGGATCGTTCCAGAGGAGCCACTAACACCTGTTCAATTTGCTGAGCATTTTTACCATTCCAATTGCTATATAGCACGATTTCTGGGCGGTCAATTCTAGGCAGCAATGAGTTGGGCAAAGTGAAGGCGCATAGAATGCCCAGTAGTGATAAGGCTAAGCTTAGGCTAATTATGTAGGGCGCGTGTTTGCTTTGAATCACCTGACTTCCTTGGTTTCAGTTGCAATGGTTTGATTGTCTTTCAGTCCTTGTTTACCAAATGTGACCACTTGATCGTTGGCTATTAAGATTGACTGCAGTACAAGGTATGTATCGTTGTTAGAAATGATCTTAACTGGAATTTTATTTATTGTGTTATTAGCATTTATTCGCCAGACAAAATGCTGATTATCTACAATATCCAGTGCATCTAATGGTACTTTTGCTAAATTTTTAGCAGGAAGTAACGCGGTCACCTGAACTCTTTCGCCCATAAGAAGAGGAGAGCTGCTGTCTTCGTTAATAACATTAAGATAAATCGTCAATGTTTGGCTATCTTTATGGAGTACTCGACTTTTTCTTGTCAGTTCAATTACGTGATGGGTTGATTGCAATATGAACGAGCTATTGGTTAGTGCATCTTTAGTACGGTATAAGGTTGCTGGAACTTCGCAGGATAGCTCTTTATTGTCTATTGGCAGTAATGTGGCAATGCTTTGACCGTCAGCCAAAAACTCCCCCGGTTGCGCCTTTACATCAATAATTTGTGCATTGTTAGGGGAAACTAAGGTGAGATGGGTTTTTCGATATTCCAGCTCTGTTAAACGCAAATTGAGTTGTTGTTTACGTAAAGAGGCTTGCTTTGATTGACGGGCTAAATCATTACGTTTGGAAGATGAGACCAGTTGATTTTGAACACCTTGCAAACGCTTGTTTTCCTGTTTTGCATAGTTTTCTTCAGTTTCTGCCTCGCTTATTTCTAGTTTTAAACCTGCTATTTCTTTGTCTAAGTAAAAGTTATCTTGTTTGGCGATAACGTCACCTTTTGCTACTTGAGAGCCAATGGGAAGAATCCAGTTTAATCGAGCATTATTATGGCTAGAAATTTCAAAAGTATGTGATGACTGGACTTTACAATATAGAGTGTGGTTGTCACCACTTTTCCATTGCTCAACAATCCCGGTACTAACGAGCGGAATATTTTCTTGCGCCCAGCTTATTTGGATTAGGCTACTCATTATAAAACTAGCTATCCATAGTGTTCTAAAATTCATTTAATATCCTTTATGTACAAGCTGATCCGGTGGAAATACAAAAAATTGATGAATTAACATCCAGATGAAAAAAAGCCTGTATAACGCAATAAAATCTCAACCATGGTGGGGTGAGTTTATTAAATAATACCACTTCAATGTCACTCTATTTTGCATGCAAAAAGTATCTTGCTTGCATGGGTAGGGTGATCAAAAATAAATATTGAAATACCGAACAATATGAAAAAATAGGTTTCATATTCGATACGCTAATAATATAGGGGGCACATTTTAGGGGTAAAAGGCGTTAAGGTCATCATCGTTTTTATAATAAAAGTTAACTGTACCTTAAACATGAATTGTGTCGATTATGCGGCAAAGTATTATGAGCCTATCTTGGGTTTATAACCTCGATACATAATAAGATAAGCCTTTGGTTTGATATTAGTGGTTAATATTATAATGCTCATTTAATTCGTGTTAAATTAAGCGAAAAAATTAAGGCGTAGAGAACATGGTTGATTGTCTTTTCTATTTCCTCGCTATATGCCCAAACGGAGTTCATCGTATATTATGGAGTTAACGAAACCTTTGCCACCAGAAGATGGTGATTTTGAAGTTCTAAGGGCTGGCCTAACAAAATTTAATGAGACTTTTACCGGGGCAGTGTTTAGAGAAAAAATTTCAGTTTTTATAAAAGATGACACGGGTGAAATCGTAGGCGGTATTCTTGGTGAAATCAATTGGGGCTGGTTACATATTCAAGGCCTTTGGATAGACGAGTCGATTCGTAGCGGAGGCTGGGGGACTAAATTGTTATCAAGTATGGAAGATTATGCTTTATCTAAAGATATAAAAAATATCCGTTTAGAAACGACCACATTTCAAGCGTTAGACTTTTATATTAAATCAGGCTATTGCGTATTTGGGGAACTCGATAATATGCCACAAGGGCATACTAGCTACTTTCTACAAAAGCAATTAGCACTATAGCTGAACGTAATAATACCTTGGAATCTTGCAGTTTAAATGATAAATGAACTTACATTGAATCCTTATAATAGCCTCGAATTTCCAATGCTTTTAATCTGGGAATAGTATAATGCCAAATACACTTATTTTTTCACCTATCAATTTAAAGAAAAATTTAAATCTTTGCATAAAATTCCGAGAGGACACTGATTTCTGTAGCTTTCAGAGTTTAAAAGCATTTCCTAGTCAGGTTGGAATTAACGCTGAGAAGTACAGTGAATATCTTAGCTCTTATAAACCAGAAGGTTTGAAACACATAGTTTATAACGGTGAAATCATAGGCCAACTTGAATACACACTTATGCCTACAAACCACAAAGTCGGTTATATAAATTTGATCTATGTGGTTAAACCATTTAGGGGAGAAGGGGTTTCGGAAAAAGCTATGACTTACGTTATGGAGTATTTTTTAAATAACTCCTGTGAAGAGGTAATGCTTTCAGTCAGCAGAGCAAACCATCGTGCAATCAAATACTATGAAAAGCATGGTTTTAAATTCCTTAAAAAGAACACTAAAGACCCATTGGTTGATATTTACAGTCATAATATTAAAAGATCAAATTTTTATGGTATTGAATCCCAATAAGGTTCTTTGTGAATATATTAGTTGTCAGTCAGCATTCCTTCGTCATGCCCATCATGATACTTGTTATGACGTTCAAGTGCACCACCACAAGGGTGGTGCCATCAATTCAGTTATACTTTTGCTTTTAAGTAGCTAAGCAAGAGCGGCACAGGGCGACCTGTGGCTCCTTTATTTTTGCCTCCACTATTCCAAGCGGTACCCGCAACATCTAGGTGCGCCCAAGGAGTGCCTTTTGTAAAGCGAGATAGGAAACATGCCGCAGTGGTTGCACCGGCAAGGCGTCCACCAATATTGGCGATGTCAGCAAAGTTACTATCCAATAGTTCTTGATATTCGTCTTGCAATGGCAAACGCCAAACGGCATCGCTTGCTTGTTCACTTGCAAGTAAAAGATCGGCAGCCATGGTTTCATCTTCAGTCATTAAACCTGAATTCACGCTTCCCAATGCCATTAAACAAGCTCCGGTCAGTGTGGCAATATCAACAATAGAGGCTGGTTTGTAAGTATTGATGGCATAAGTTAATGCGTCACAAAGCACCAAGCGACCCTCAGCATCGGTATTAAGAATTTCAATGGTGGTCCCATTCATTGCCGTGACTATGTCACCGGGTTTACTGGCGTTACCAGAAGGCATGTTTTCAGCGGCGGCAATCACAGCCACAAAATTAATAGGCAGGTTAATTTCGGCAATAGATTGAGCGGCCCCTAACACAGAAGCCGCGCCGCCCATATCATATTTCATTTCATCCATGCCAGCCCCTGGTTTTAGGCTAATGCCACCAGAATCAAAAGTGATACCTTTACCAACAAACACATGTGGTGCTTCATCACTTTTACCACCACGGTATTCCATACAAATTAATTTGCCCGCTTCAATGGAGCCTTTAGAAACAGATAAAAAGGAGCCCATTCCTAACTCCTCCATTTCTTCTTCATCAATTATCGTAGTGGTGAATGCCGGATGTTCTTTGGCTATGCGTTGCGCCTTTTTTGCTAGGTAACTTGGCGTGACGATATTTGGTGGAAGGTCTGCTAGGGTTTTGGCAAGAGTTATACCATTGGCAACAGATTGACCATATATGACATCTTTCTCTAGGCTTTCATCAGCGAGAATGGTTAAGGATTCTATAGCTAAGCTGGTCTCTTCTTTTTTGCTTTTGCAGTGGGCAATATCATAAGGAGCGGTTGCAAATGCTTGAGCAGTTTGCTGTGCCATCCATGTATTTTCTTTACCTTCAACTGTAATGCTCTTCAAATCAAAGGCGGCTGTTGTAGCTGGGCTCGTTTTAAGCGCCAAGGCAGCAGCATTTAGGGCTTTTATGAAATTGCTTGGCTTAACAGGGTGCTCACCAAAACCCACCATAATTAATCGGCTGCCTGAAGGCATTGGAATCACAGAGGTGCTTCCTACTTTAGAGGTGACGTCTTTTTGCTCAATAAGGCGACTGACAAATTCGTCTACCTCTTTCGATTGGCTGCATTGAGCTTGAATATCGTCTTTACCTGTCACCGCAAGGATAATGCTTCCTTGCTTGTCCAACAGGTAATGAGAAAGATCTGTTTGTGTAATATTAAAATTCATAGAAACCTCGTAATTATTGAAAGTGTAATCCATACATTGTTTTAAAAATTTAGGATGTGAGTAAGTGCTCAATGCCTGTTATCGCATCTTCTTGCTGCTCAAATCGGTTAAGTTTTGCGTAGTACCCATTGTTATTCATCAAAACAGAATGTGTTCCCCGTTCGATGATTTGGCCATGGCTCAGAGCAAGTATTTCATCGCTATGACGCACTGTAGACAGCCGGTGTGCCACAACGATGAGAGTGACGCTGCCTTTTAATTCGTTTAATGATCTTTGGATCAGTGACTCAGTTTCAGAATCTAGGCTTGATGTTGCTTCGTCTAGTATTAATATTTTAGGTTTTGTCGCTAAAGCCCTTGCTAGTGCAATCAATTGTTTTTGACCACTAGAAAGATTCTTCCCTCCTTCACCCAGAGCTGTATCTAATCCATTTGGAAGGCGATTTAAAAGCGAGTTAAGTTGTGCTACTTGAATTGAAAGCAGCAAGTCATTTTCTTGTATGTCACGATCCATAATAATATTTTCACGAATTGTTCCCGCTTTTATAAAGGGTTCTTGAGGGACTAACCCAATCATTTTTGATCGTACTTTCTCGCTGACGCTCGCGAGTTCTTTGCCGTCGATTAAAATAGACGAAGCGTCTGCATGATAATGGCCAAGTAATAAGTTTAGTAGGGTCGACTTGCCACTGCCGGTACGGCCTACTAGTGCAATAAATTTTCCGTGAGGAATATCAATATTAATATTACTTAATACAGATGTTTGACCATCATAAGAAAATGTTAAATCTTGAACTTGGATGTCAGCACTTTCTAGGTTTGATACATGGGCGACAGTTTGAACCTTTTCTTGATCAAGCAGGTCTTGAATGCGTTTGCCCGCCACCATAGCAGATTGAAATATACTAAAGCGTTGAGTGATTTCAATTAGGGGTTCTGTGAATCGACCTAAATACAATATAAAGCCGTAAAGCGTTCCAATTTCGGCAGAGCCATCTAATACCTGATGCCCGAAAACCAAAATAACGCCGGCTAAAATAACCGTTGAAATAAAGTCCATAGCAGGTCTAAGAAATAATCCAGACGCCTTAACTTGCTTCATTCGAGCGACGTATTGCTCGTCATTTACTTGCGCGAACTGATGTGAATATCTTTGGGTCTGATTCATTGATTGCAATACGCTCATTCCGTTAATGGCTTCTGAAATATGAACGTTTTGTTCTGCCCGTTTAGCCCTCACTTGATTGACAGCTGGCCCAGATATTTTTTGATAAAACAAAACCATAGTAATAACAACAGGAATCATCGCCAGTGCGATTAACATAAGTTTGAAATCCAGTAGTGCCATTCCAATTAATATACCCATAATGAGCACTAGATTACCGATAAAAGTAGCTAAAAAGTCTACATATAACTCTTTTAGCGACTCGGTGTCATTGGTTATCCTTGAAAGAGTTTGCCCGCTGATTGCTTGGTCATGCCAAGCTGAGGGTAAATTAATAACATGGTTAAAAACGTTTAAGCGAATATCTGCAATGGCATGTAGCGCGATGTTTGCAAATGCCAAGCCCTGACCGTAGCGAAAAAAAGCTGCGCTCACGGTAACAAATATGTAAGCCATCACCATGTACCAAATAGGGCTAAAATTCTTATCATCGATGATTAGGATCTGGTCAATATAATGCTTAATAATATACGGGCCAGCCACTTCACATAGCGTGCCCAATAACAGTAATGAAATTCCAAATGTGAGGGTTCTTTTATGGTTCTTTTTAATGGGCTGTAAAAGCAGTGACAATTGACTATTGGGCATCTAGTGTCACCTCAAGCTGCTGGTGAGAGTGCATCTTGGCGTACCAGCCTTGCTTTTCTAAAAGCTGTTTGTGGTTTCCTTGCTCTGTAATGCTGCCACTGTTTAGCACTATAATATGGTCGCAATGCTGAATGGCACTTAAACGATGGGCTGTTATTATTTGACAGCGATTCTGTCTATCTTGGGTTAATGCATTAAGGAGTTTGCGTTCCGTTTCCATGTCCACTGCGGATAGTGTGTCATCTAAAATGAGTAGGGGTGTTTTTCTTAACAATGCCCGTGCCAATGCAATTCGTTGTCGTTGCCCTCCAGATAAGCTCACACCTTTTTCTCCCACTACGGTGTTTAGCCCCTTGGGCATTTGGTTTATATCATCGTCCAGTTGTGCAAGAGCGATGACGTGTTTAATGTCACTTTCAGTTGCCGTGGGTACCCCTAGTGCAATATTGGCCCGTAACGTGTTGCTAAATAAGATGGGCTCTTGTGGCACAAGGGTAAAAAGATCCCTAATGTCTTTGAGTGGGTAATGACAAATATCTTCTTTATTAATGGTAATGCAACCATTTTCTAAGGGGAGGTGCCTTTGAATGACAGATAGTAAAGTTGACTTACCAGAGCCTGTTGGGCCAACAATGCCTAAACTTTTACCAGGTGCAATTGATAGGGTTATATTTGAAAGCGTTTCTTCTTTGGTATTTGGGTAGTGAAATGACGTAATAGCGACATCAATCTTGGCAGGATACTGTAACTTCTTAGTTCCCTGATCCTTTAGTACACTGGATTCTGTCACCAAATCATAATACCGTGCCAAGGCCGCCGAACCGCGGCTGTATAGGTTTAAGAACCAGCCAAAGGCAAACATTGGCCATATTAAAAAACCTTGATAGAGATAAAAGCTTGTGAGTTGGCCTAGAGTTAATTCGTTGTTCCATATTAGCCAAGTACCTGCAATAAGAGACATAAATGTAGATGTGCCTAGCGCTAACAAAACAAGCGGGTCAAACAGTACGTTAATTCTCTCAACTTTAAGGCTGGCTTTACGAGCCTTGTCTGATAATTCAATAAATTCTTTTTCTAAAACAGATTGAAGTCCCATCGCTTTGAGAGATTTAAAGCCTGATAAAGCTTGATGAGTGTGGTCGTTTAAATCACTAAAGCAATCTAAGGCTTGGGTGAAGGCGAGATGAACTTTATGGCCAAGATGGTGAAAAATAATAGCCATAACTGGAAATGGAATAAGTGCCAGTATGGCTAATCGCCAATCGATCGCGATTACCATGACCAGTACAACCAGTATAAAGGTTAGCAAACCATCAAATGCCGCAAGTATGGCTTCCCCTGCCGTCATTTCGATATTATCAACGTCATTGGTGGCTCTTGCCATTAAATCGCCAGTACGATGCTGCTGATAAAAAGCAGGCCCAAATTGACTTAGCCGTTGATATAAATAATTCCTTAGTTGCACACTCAGTCGGTAGGAGGTTCCAAAAAGAATCCAACGCCATAAATATCTTAGAGCGTACATGGCTAAGCCTAAACCCATTAATAGAAAAAAAGCCTGCCATAGTTGTTGGTGCTCAAATTGATTATCCCGAACTCCGTCAACCACATAACCAATAATCCAAGGAATTGAAATATCAATCAGTCCTACAGATATAAGGCACAGTATAGAGATGATATAGGTTTTGGGATGCTGAGCCACAAACGTTTTGATGGTGCTTAACAAATCAGATTTAAGCCATTGCTCTATGGGCTGAGTGTGGGGAATATGAGCTAGGTTTATTGGCAAAATGGGAATCTCAAAAAAAGGCCGTGCGCACTAGGCGCACGACCAGGCATAAACTTGTGTTTAAATTATAGAAAACCCTGTTCTTCGAAAACATTTCTTAAATTGTTCACGGGCATGCATCCGGATTCAAGGAATATGCGATGAAATGCCTGATCAATTTCTATGCTGCTTAGGTTTTTCTTATTGGATTGAATAATGTCATTTTTGAGCTTCCAAACCATGCGGTTGCCTGTTAAATAGCTTAATGGATAGCTTTGTTCCGTCGAATACCAGTTTAGTTCGGCCTGAACTCGTCCATCGGTAAAGCCGGTGGCTTCTTTAAGAAGCTTGGCGGCATTAACAAATGGATCTTGAGAGTCGAATTTTAAATCTAATCCTACCTCGAGATAGGCGATATTACCCGTCATAAAGTAAAGATCAATACCTACCCGTGCAACCAGTCTAGACATTTCTCGTTTCGCTATAAAACGAACTTCATCAATTAAGTTTTTATCAACATAGCCTTGGTCAAGCATGTAATCTTCAAGCATAGTGGTCCAGCCTTCAGCATGTTCATTTGCGCTAAAGATGCGACGCACAAAAGAAGGGTGCTGAGCTGCGGTGGAAAATTGCAGGTGGTGACCAGGAATGCCCTCGTGAATCATCATCACAGGAATGCCTAGCTCGGTATGCTCGGCCAGCTCATCTTCTTTTAACGTAAGATAAACAAGGCTGGTTTTTTTACCTTCATGAAGCGCTAAGGGCGGCCACATGGCTCCGGCTGGGATAACAGGCTCTAAAAATGTAGGCGTCTGCATGATTTTCATATCTTGTGCAGATGGAATATCAAATAGCTTCCGTTCGCTAATAAAAGATTGAATAGAGTCTATTTCTGAGTAGTAATAATCCAGAACAGATTCAATTTTTCCATTTTTTAGTTTAGCGGCGAATACATGGTTTAGGTGTTCTTGCAGTTCGCTTTGGCTGGTATGTTCATCAAGAGCATATTTAGCATTAAGCTTTTGGGTAAGGTCAGTCAACAAAACCTGGGTATTGCCCATGAAATCTTTTGCCATGGCAGTGAGTTGCGCTGGGCTGTAATGAATATTTCGAATAGCCAACAACTCATTAACTTTGTCCTCACCAATGGTGAAGTCATCAATGGTGTGCCTTTCACCTAACTCTTTTAAGTATTCCCATAGGGCGGTGTTGGTACGGTTTATAGCGGATTCAAGGAGTGTAAGTTTTGGGTAGTTTTCTTGTGCCGCCCAGCTTCGAATGCTCTCGAATAGCGACGGCAGACCTTCTCCTTGCGTTAATTCAATTTGCAGCCAGCGAGTAATGGGTTCAGCAATCACTTCTGCTTCAGCTTTCAGGTAGTCTGTAGATTGTTCTAGTCGTGTCAGTATGTTGTCTAAACGTTCATGAGCTGGACGCTCATCATTTACAAATAATTGAAAAATACCTGCGCTGATGCCATCTACGCCATTAGGCTTTCTTTGCCTTTGAGGAAGGTCATGCAGTTTTAGGTTATCAAAAAATAAGTCTTGCTCAATCGAGCGAGTCATAAGCTCTAAGTCTAGTGATTCCTGGAAATTATTTGAAGTGCAGGCATGTATTTTCTCAAGCAATTTTTTTGCTTTATTTTGTCGTTGATTAGTATATTTGAGACTTGGGTCACCAAGTTCTCCTGAAAAATCTGTGCAGCCCAGAGCCATATTCAAATCGGCATCAGATAAAATATATTGCTTAAACTCTTCTTCAATGGCTGTGAACATTTATAGGCTCCATATACCCAATATAGGTATATTCATTAATATAATTTGCTATAGATGCGTGATGAATAGCAAATAATTTTTATCATGCAATGCGAAAATTAGAAATTAATAGCCAATACAAGGACGTTCAGCTAAAAAGTGAATTGTTAGTGTTGGCTGGGATAACAATACAGTTCAAAACCAGAGCCATATTCGATCAAGGGCCATAAATTTTATATGGTTTGCTTATAACCGAGCAACAATCATAACGATTTAGGCCATGTTACAAAATATGCCCGTTGAGCAATATTAGTAATTCTAATGGTGATTAAGTTTTTCTTATTGAGGATGGAAACATAACGAATTACATTCCATATGCGAAATACGATTTATAGCTTGAAGTATAATATATTTCCACTCACAAACGGAATTTTAATATGAGTAATGGGGACTTGTCTTAAAATTTAATTTCGGCACAGGATTAGCCGGATAGGCTGGCTTTTTATGGAAGCACCAGTGAATTAAAGCTGAAATGCGATTGGGATCTATATTTTTAAATTTTATTTTTGTGTTGTATTGATTTTGCATTGAAGGAATAAATTTTAATAGAATAATTATTTTTAAGTTGCATTATTCTATTTTTAAGCGCCAGCCAAGCTGGTTTGGCTTTTAGGATGGCACGTCAATATTACAAGATGATCGTTGATCATTAAAAAGAAATCGCTCGTTACTTTGTCATAGTTGCAAAGTAAATGGCTTAAGGACGTTTTCATTAATTACTTAAGGCACTGAATAGCCAGTAATTAATAAAGATGCCCTTAAAGTTAGCATTAAGATTTTGGTTGTGTGCGATAAGAGTGCATAACCAGTTTTAATTTAACTGTGCCAGTACGTCGATCAGCATAGTGATATGCGATTTGATTTTTGACCCGCTGATAATTATTAATAAATAGTTTTATGCAGAATGAAATCAGTTGCCCTAGGGAGTAGGGCATTCAATACATAATAAAAAATGAACATTACTAAACAATTTAGTTTAAATGGGGAGTAGTACATGCGGAAGCATATAAATCTTGCAAAGGCAGTTAAGCTGGCAAGTGCAACAATGATAATGGGCGCAGTCATGCTTCCTTTATCTTTGGCACAAGCTGAAGAAGAATGGGTAGATGCTCCAGTAGCAGATGAAGAAATTGAAGAGGTCTTTGTAACGGGTTCTGCAATCAAGCGTAAAGATTTGTCCAGCTCTATGCCTGTGCAGCAATTTTCAGCCGAAGATATTGCGCAAACCGGTGCTTTAGATGCCGCTGAACTTATGCAAAAACTTCCGGCTATGCAGGGCTTCACGACTGCGGGTGATTCTGTCGGTGGTGATGGCGGTGGTGTGGTGAGTGCAGATATTCATGGTATTGGCGAACAGTATACTTTGGTTCTTGTAAACGGCCGCCGAATTGCACCTTCTGGCTCAGATGGCACTATTGATATTTCTCACATCCCAGTATCAATTATTCAGTCTGTTGAAGTTTTGACCGATGGTGCATCTGCGCTGTATGGTTCAGACGCCATATCTGGTGTAGTTAACTTCATTCTAAAAGATCAATTAGATCAAGTGACAGTATCCGCTCGAGTTGATGTGCCTACAGAAGGTGGCGGTGAACAAAGTCGCTTTGATATTAGTGGCGGCTTTGGAGATCGCGAAAAACATGGATTTAATGTTGTTGCCACATATAGCCATGTAGATGAAAAGGCTTTGGCTTCTACTGAACGTGATTATGCTGAAACAGGCTTTATTACTTTTAACCCTAAAGGTGATAATGACCCAGCCAATCGTGATGCATTCTTTTTTAATGGTTCTCCAAATGCCATTCCTGGAAACGCATTTGTAAACGCTCTAGTCGACAAGCAATTTGCAATTGCTGATAGCAATAACCTTGCACCTGATCATGAAGATTGGGACCCTACTTATGAAATTCGCCAAGATTCAAACGGCAATACGATTCAAACTACAGAAGCAGTTACTTACAACCCATATCGAATCGCTAATGGTGAATGTGCAGAAAATACGACATCTGCAGGAAATTGGTGTGAATTTGATTACACCGGTACGTTAAATATTTTACCTGAAAAAACCACTGACTCAGCATTTGTTGGTATTGAGTTTGATATTACAGAAAATATCGAGGGTTACAGTGAGCTACTGCTTTCACGACGTTCCATGACGAGTCGTATTGCTCCAACCCCAACTGGTTTGGTGTCTGTTTCTAGTGACGTTTATAATGCACAAATGGTAGCTGGTCTTCAGTCTATTATTGCTGCGGGAAGTGCTGTAGGTGCAAGCGAAGCGGAGATTGATGCGGGACTAACTGCGCAAACAGCGCTTACCCAATTAGCAGCAGGGGGGGCTGCCTATGAAGCCCCTGAGACGCTAGATCAAGATGATGAAGATAACGGGGCGGCTGACGCGCAAGCAGGGGCGTTCGGTGTATGGCGCGCATTGCCAGCGGGTAACCGTACGACTGAATACAATTCCGATGCCATGAACTTTGTGCTTGGTGCGCGCGGAATGATTGAAGAAATGGAGTTTGATGCTTCATTTACCCACTCAACTGTTGAACAGGAAGAGAGAAGGGTAGCCGGTTGGCTTCGTGACGCTGAATTCGCGGCAGCGATGGCTGATGGTCTAGATGTTTTCAAATCACCTTCCGAATGGACCGAAGCCGATCAAGCCAAGTTAGACGACGCAATCTACAATGGTCTATGGGGTGAAGAAGATACCACACAAACGGCACTTAACTTTAATGCCTCTATGCCTGCATTTAGCATGAGCGGTGGTGAGGCGATTGTTGCCTTTGGTGTGGATGCGTACGCAAACTCCTATGAAGACAAGCCAAGCCAAGATAATTTAGACACTGTTTTATTGAATGTGTCTGAAGAATCTGCGTTTGACCTTGAAAGAAAACAAGCGGGTATGTTCTCTGAGTTGTATATGCCGGTAACGGATACAGCCGAAGTAACGGCTTCTCTGCGTTATGACTATATAAGTGGTATGGAAAGTGAGGGTACTGAAATTAGTGATAGTTTAGATGACTTTACGTACAAGATAAGTGGTAAGTGGGAAGCAGTTGAAGACCTTGTGGCAATACGTGGTGCTATAGGCACAGGTTTTAAGGCGCCAGACATGCTAGCAATCGGTATTCCTGTGCGTAAATTTGGTGTAACGTCAGATGTGTTTGCTTGTCCTTTCGAAGAAAGTGATCCTCGTAAAAATTGGTGCGTTATGCAAGCAACGGGTGAAGCTCAAGCCCAGGTATATGAAGGTGGTAATACAGAACTTAAGCCAGAGCAGTCCACTCAATGGACTATTGGTGCGGTGATTACACCAACGGAAGACATAAATATCGTTATTGATCTATGGAATATTGAAATCACTGATCAAATTGACACGTTAACTGAAAAACAAATCTTTGATAACCCAGTCTTGTACAGCGATAAGTTTACTACTTGGAATAACCCTGCAACCGGTCAAGATGAACTGGCCATTATCAAAGACTATGTGAACATTGGTAAGAAAGAATCTCGTGGTATTGACTACCGCTTCGATTACACCATATTCCCTGAAGTAGGCGAAATGACATTTACCCTACAAGGCACACACGTCCTTGAGCAAGACAGCTCATTATACGGTAGCAGTCTAGGCCAGTTTGGTTCAGATGAAAACGTAGTGTTTGAAGACTTGCTGAAGGTATCTGTCGCACTAAAGCAGGACTCTATGGCACACGTGGTGACTGTAAACTATCAGAGTGGTTATACAGATCAGACTCAAGAAGTTGAGTACTTAGATGCAAACGGTGACCTTACTGGTGAAACATTTGATTACACAGGTGAAGTGCCTTCTCATGTAACCGTTGATTATCAAGGTCAATTTCAAACGCTAGAAGATGCCTTAACACTGACATTTGGTGTTGAAAACGTTATGGATGAAGAGCCACCTTTAACCTTGCGTACTAGTGGTGCAGGTCATCAGCTAGGTTTTGACCCTCGTTATTATGATGCTCGAGGTCGTACTGCCTACTTAGAAGCCGCGTACAGCTTTTAAATAGCGGCACTTTATAAAAGGAGAGCTTAGGCTCTCCTTTTTTCGTTTATCAAATAAAGTGGCATGAAAGAAACTCATGTCATTCTGGTTTATATGAGGCCAACCTGAATTTCCATGGGAGCTCAGATAGCTATTTAGAATTCCCCATATCCACACCGCAATTCCTCTCTTTACTTAACTCATGCCGAAATTATTTCTGAGCTTTATAAGCTAAAAATGTAGGGCACTCATCATAGGTAATCAACATTAATGATTGAAACCGGATCAAAATTAAAGCTATCTAGCAATAATTAATAGCTGCTGATGATTTAAGTTTCTATTGGCTCATGGCGTTCCGCAAAGGTGCCTATTATGTGTTTAGGTCTTTGTATCATTAAGCACGGAAACCCTAGCGTCGGCACAAAATATTTGTCCCGCCTTTTAAGCCCGACCGTTAGCAAGTAACTAAAATATTAGTAACAACGCAAATATTGAAGTTGTTGTGACGTAGATGCTGGTTGCTCAAATTTATATTGGGTTTAGGCGGGGTGTATAATGAGACAGTGGCTGTTATGCCGACAAAAAAGAATATTTCATTGAGGGAGTGTTTACACTGAGCTCAATCAATAACAATCACATGGTTTTGAAATGGGAGGGTTGTGGTAAGGGAGATGGTTTAGAGGAGCCTCATGAAGGTCTATTTTGCATTAATGTCCAGTCAGATTAATCCATTTAAAGTTAGAGTATTTAAAAAGCCGGTTTTTTGTTGTTAATATATTCTATGCCTGCACTTTTCTGGGCATCTCGAAATTTAATTTGTGGAAAGCTGACTCATAGTGATGCATGTTTTTTTAAATTAAATTATGAGTGACAGGTTGTGGTGCAATAAGTTAGAACTCTAAGTGTTTTTTTTCTAGTCTCTTATCAAGTTAATATTTCTCTTTTGTTTATGTTAAAGAAACCTCGTGACACGTTGACCAAATGAATTTGATTAACTCCTAAATATGGCTGGTAGTTTGGTTGTGGTTGCCGACCTATTGGGTGTTAGGGTTTTTATAGGAATTCAATATTTGGATTTTTATAAGTAATAAATTTTATACTTTTTATTGGAAATGTTGGTGCGATTAAAATTTAATAATCGCTCATTAAAAAAATTAATAATGTTTTTTTAAGATATGCTGAGGTGAAAACTAATATGAAAGTAGTGTTTGGATTAAAGGATGGGAATTATAAATTAAAAATAAAGTTCAAATAAAATAATAATTGTTTACATTTATAATTTGCGGGTTTAAGTTTTAGTCAGATTTTAAATTGCTAGGTTGTTTAAAAATTATTTAAGCTTTATTTTGTGTGGTATTTAAATAATTCACACTTAAATAAGTGATATGAAAGTCGTACTAGTTAAGTGCTAAATAGCCGTGTCATTCAATATCCTTGGCGTATGACATATTTATCATCTACTTATTTGATAGTTGGTTTTCATTGCTTGGTGGTGTTTGTATAAATTCTAAAATATAAAGGATTATTATCTGTGAATAAAAAATCAATCTCTTTCATTGCTATCGCTTCTTGCACTATTGGTTATTTTGCTTATCTTTTAAATGCAAGCGACAGAAATATAGGTAAGGTAGCTAGTGCAGAAATTACGCAATCAAAAAACCAAGTATTCATAGTTGAGCCCACACAAGCTTCGGTGCAGCCGAGAAAAACAATAGTTACGACTCCTATACAACCGCATTTTATCGACAAGAAAGAAGCAGTGCATGTTGATGAGGTTATGTTTACGGCATCTCAAAAGGCTGAAGAGTTTTTAAAGGCATCTGGTAAATTGCGGCCCGACCTGACGGGTGAAACTTATTTAGAGTTTAATGCAGCTCAATTATTGAGATTATCTAAGGGGGATACTTTTCAACTAGATATACCCGATTTACAAATCCTTCACGAAATCGAAGTGAAAGAGGCCTATAGCGATCAATTTGGCAATAAAACCATCGAAGCACACCTACCAAATCAAGATATGGTATATGGATCTGTATTTACGATTAATGAGCGTGCTATCTATGCAAATGTATCTACACCTAATGGTATTTATGTAATACAAGGTAATGGGCAATATGCGTGGATAGCTGAAACGAATGACCTAAGCAAGGAGGCAGTCATGGACCCAATGTGAAATTAAACAACCGTGAAATTAAATAATCGTAAAGAACCCATCAATAAAAAGGTGCAGTAATCAACAGTGGTTTATTCCCTAGCAATAGGGTGGCACTTCGTGATTTCCTTTAATTTTTAATTACTACCTTTCAATTAATTTTTGATTGAAAAAGCAATGTAACAATAAGGAAAATACCATGTTAAATGTGATACCCAAAAAAAACTTGTTAGGTTTAACGCTTTCTGCATTAATAAGTACACAAGCTTTGGCAGTAGATGTGATGATTGATGTCTATTATACGCCTGAAGCAGAAAAAAGAAGTTTTGATATTAAAACCGAAATATCAAATATGATTTCTACATCTAACCAATACTATGCAAATAACGGATTGGAAATAGAATTGAAATTAGTCGCTGAAC
>OJDR01000079.1_pt1 | contig 41922 bp, 39 predicted proteins | sample 1593081 | NCBI WGS metagenome assembly OJDR01 (sample SAMN05416873, study PRJEB24817) | seawater metagenome | isolation source: Sea water | place: Canada:Atlantic | collected 2013-11
GTAGACGCGCTGGATTTAGGTTCCAGTATCGCAAGATGTGAGAGTTCAAGTCTCTCCTTCCGCACCATTTCAAAATGAAAACACCAACATATCTTTTTTTAAATTAACCAATACTTCTCGATAACGACACCATCACCCATGCAGTCTATATGTTAATCCCCCTTTTATTCTAATATTGCCACTGCGGTTCACAATAGAAACACTCCCTAAATACCACACGCATAAGCTAATGCTTTGTTTTTAATGCTTGGCAACTTATTAACCATCATTAAGCCAGCGTTACGAGCGAACTTTGCTAGTGGCGACACATGCCCGAATGACAAATACAAAGCGTCCATCGTTGTCATCATTAATAAATTATCTGTACGCCTTTTCTGCTGATAGCGTGCTAGTACTTCAGCCTGATGCCATGCCTCTCCGCTACCAATTGCCTTTGCAATCACATGCTGAAGCGCTTTTACATCTTTAAAGCCCAAATTAACGCCTTGCCCTGCCATCGGGTTTATCGTGTGCGCGGCATCGCCAACGAGTAAAACTCGATCTTTATGGTACTGATTGGCGTGACGACGTGTTAATGGAAATGCCGCTTTATTTATCACTCTAACTTTTCCTAACTTATCTGGAAACTGCTGCATAACTTCCTGTTCTAGCTGGGCATTTGATAATGCGGATAAGCGCTTTATTTCATCTTTATTATGATACCAAACCAAAGATGCATTGTTTCCTGGCATAGGCAGCATGGCAAGTGGCCCCGTTTGAAAGAACTGTTGCCAAGTAATATCTTGCTGTGGGTTATCGGTACAAACATTAATTAACATGGCTGACTGAGCGTAGTCCCAACCTGTAGTACCAATATTCGCCAATTTTCGCACGTATGAATTAGCACCATCAGCGCCAATGACTACTTTTGCACGTAGTATTTGCGTCGATAATGTCAATTCAACCTCAGCTGAGCTTTGTTCAAGTTTAATTAATGTTTCGGGACAAAATAAGGTGATATTGCTGTGTTGCTGTACTTTTTGCCATAACGAAAGTTGTATCAATCTATTTTCTATAATATGGCCTAAGTGGCTTTGACTAATATCTTGGGCATCAAACTCAGTGTAACTTTGCTCGCTTTCCGAAACACCTAGGCGTTTGTATGGGCACATTCGCCACTGTTGCAATTGTTGCCAAGCACCTAGTTGTTTCAATAACTGCTCAGAGGCCAACGATATTGCAGAAACACGTAAATCAAAGGCTTGCTCCGGAGAAAAAGTTAACGGTGCACTTTTTTCAATAATAGCAACAGTTAAGCCTAACTCAGCCAGTGCTAAAGCACTTGCGGCCCCGACCATTCCACCACCAACAACAACACAATCAAATTGATTCATAATGCGCTTTATAACTTTACTGACATAAGCTTATTCTACCCAACCTGATATGGTAATTCGATGTTTATATGTAGGATTATTTAGCAACCTGACGCTATGAGGCATTGGGTGCGATAACTTTAAAATCGTTAGCGTGTTGAACTTTGGCATTAGAATACGCTTAAAAAACTTAATTTTTTTCGGATAAAGCTCTAACTGACCACCAAACTTTTGTTGCCAGCCCGCTGATAGCTGATAAATAAAAGCATATTTACCGGCACTGCCATCGGTATGATAACTGATAAATTGACCTTTTTTATAGGCTGCAAAAAATGAGTCTTGTAACTCCCCTTTAGCTAATGAATTGTCAGAAAGTAAGACACTCACCTTTCCACCTACGTCTTGGTGTAATTGCGCTTGTTGATGTTGTTTTGCATGCTTATTACTAGAACGATAGAACGAAAAAGAAAATTGGCGACGTTTAAAGGCTTTAACCGCTTGAACATGCCTACGCTTATCAATAACCTTGGTTGATATGTTATCTTTAATCGCCATTAATGGACGGTAAGGCGTGGTTAATAAATTCCATTTCTTAAAATGATTATGACTAATAATTTTTTGGCTTAGTTGCTGCGCCTCGTGGCTAGGTAAGAAATTATCTATTTGTACAAAACCTTGTTTTTCTAATCGCTCAATCCATTGCATTCATCTTGCTCCTAAAGCTACTTCATTAACACTATCATAAAGATTTTATTTGGCTATAATCAAAAAACTAAAAAATTGTAGTTAACGATAAATACCAATAACTAAAGGCAAGCATTATGTCAGCATTAAGAAAAGAAAAACGCATTACTAAGGATATTAACTTAGTTTACGATCTCTCGGAAAAACCTAATTTAAGCCAACTTAAAGCGCAAGAAGATCGTGCAGTCATTGCCAAAATAAAAGCTGACTTAGTGCTACCTAGCAATAAGATTTTAACGGTTGATATAGATTTTGATAGCACAAGTGGCTACCATGATAACGCCATCATGGTGATGGACGATTTTGGTGTCGAAATGGTCGCCACAGCATTTGAAGTAAAATATGGAAAAGAGCATGCAGAAAAGGTGCGTGAGGCATGGGCAAATAAACAACACGATAGCTCACCTCGAAAGCCGACATATCTTTTGGTACAAAAGCCTGATCTTAATGGCAAAGTACCCAATGTTTATGCTGTATGTGGTGATGTCCGTCATCCGCCTAAGGAAGCGCCAGCAAGTATTACCTAGGTTTATTTCTAACGCTGTTAAGCGAAAAAAAACGCAGTGGTGCATAATTGCGCCACTGTTATTAGTAAGTACTCTCTCCTCTCAAGTATTAGCAAACAACTTAAAAAATCAATTTATTCATAGCCGAGCCATAAGCCAAGATAATAAGGGCTTTATTTGGTTAGCGGCAACAAATGGCCTGATCAGACATGATAGTGAACATAATATCGTTATCAATAGTAATAATAAAAATTGGCCATTACCCTTTAATTGGATAAATGACATTGAACTTACCCAAAATGGTAAATTACTTTTAGCAACAGAAACGCATAAATTATGGTTATTTGACACATCAACAGGCACAGCGGAACCCGTAGTCGCTGATATTCACCACAATAGTGTCTATCAAGTTATTGAACATCAAAGCATATATTACGCCTATGCGCCGAATAAACTGTATAAAATAAATCCCGCATCACAAGAAACTCAACTATTAGCCAGCAATGTCTCAATTAATAGCCTAGAGCACACTAAAAACAATGTTTATGTGTCGACACCGAGCGGCGTATTCAAAGTTATCGATAAAGCGTTACAGCAAATTGAAGTAGGTCCCATATCAGCAATGGCAGCTTTTGGAACGTCATTAGTGATAGCTAAAGGTAATGAATTAACTATTCTGTCTGATAACAACGACAAAAAAAGTATCACGGTCACTTCACCGATCACCGCTTTAACGCATTCACATGATGAACAGACCATCTTTGCTATCAATAAAATGGGTGAAGTTAAACAATATCAATTAACTACCTTAACTGCACTTACCCATAGTTATCCTGATATTAAACCGGTGATTATTACCCAGCTTTACCATGATGACACGGGAGTTTTATGGATTTTATCCAATCATGGTGTCAATAAAATTATGCCTTCCGTAGCTAAAAACATTGCTAAAGTATTTGATGTATCTATTAATGCTATGGTGCTAACCGTGCATAAAAATCAATTAGTGCTTGGCAGTTACGGCAAAGGTTTAGGTTTATTATCTGAAAATAAAAACTTTTTACCCAAAAAAATTAACGATAGCTTACCGGCTAGTGCAAAAGTCATTAGCGACCTTTACTCCTATGGCGATAGCATTTACTTGGCAACATTTGATGGCCTATGGCAATTTAATACGGTAAACCAAACTATCGAGCGAGTAGATTTCCCTAGTAATAATCTACTGTTACTTACCATGACTTATAAGGACGATGCGCTTTATTTGGCAACCAATACTCATGGCATAATAAAATATGATTTGTTGACTGAAAAAATTGCTTATCATATTCAAGGTTCAAAACTCAGCTCAGCCGAGGTTATTGATGTTTTACCATTAAACAATAATACATTGTGGGCCGCAACGCCGGTTGGCATTGATATTATCGACATCAAAAAGCAAACAGTCGAAAAAATCAATGATTTTGGCGAAAATAAGGTTATTGCCTTACTTGAATACAAAAATAAAATTTTTGTTTCCACCAAAGGCGATGGCTTTTTTATTTTCAACTTGCAGGGGCAGTTGCTCTCGCACTTTGCGAAAAATATTATTTTTGGTTACATGAGTTTTATTAATGGCGAAATTTGGATTTCAGGTCGTCCGGGTTTGTATAGACTCAACCCTGAAACCTATCAATTAAATATGGTGGCAAATACAGAAAAATTCACCTTTAATAAAAAGCCTGCTTTACTGAATAACAAGGTATATGCCAGTCATTATGGCGGTGTATTAGAAGTGCCACTAACCATTGAAGATACAATACAGGCAAAAATATACATCAGCAAAACTATAGCATCAGGAAAAGCCGAGCTTTTAAGTCGCACGATTAACATCGATTCATCCAACGACGTTGTTACCTTCGAACTCGCCAGTATCGACTTTAGGCCTGGACAAGAAAAGCAATTCAAGTATCAGATTAATGGTGGCGATTGGCATGATATTAACGGGGGTCAGCTAACGTTAACCGGACTGTCTTCAGGTAATTATCATATTGAGATTATGGGCACTAATAGTTTGGGCCAATGGAGTAACTTTAAAGCTTACACTGACATCAATGTTTCATACCCTTGGTATTGGCACCCCAATAGCCGCATCATTTATGCTGTACTGATTATCGCAACAATTTTGTTCATTTTTTGGTTGATGTATTTGCGCTCTCGCTCCATTAGCCACATTCATCGACTACTCAATGAAGAAATAAGCACAAATAGTCAATCAACCGCGATTATTCGCCGAAAGTTAATTGAAATACAGTATTGTATTGAACCTAAGGAAATACATCAGCAAGAAATTACTAGCGATAATGACATCACACATGCCGAGATTAAACCCCTTATAAACGCATGTTTAGCTGAGTTATCAACAAATAAAAATCACACCGCTCCTAGCAGTTTATCAGGTAGTTCGTTAACCGTTGCCTTACCTTACTTAGCTGACTACTTTCATCAGCAATATCACGTGCTAATTACCTTACAACTCGATATCGAAGTGAGTAAAGTGGACTATGCTGTGCAGTCCGCAATTTATCGCATTGTTTATGAAGCCATTCTCGCGGCGATTACTAATGGTAATGGCGGTGTTTTCGCGATTCATATCAACGAAGCAAATGAAAAAATCTGGTTGAAAATAACCGATAATGAACAAAGTTTTGCACAATTTAATAGTAAAATTAATTTCGATATGGCGATGTATTACATCCGCCAAGTAGCAAATAAATTTAATGCCACGTTTCATACCTATGATAATCAAGAACACGGCAGCGAAATCATACTATCAATCCCTTTAATGAAAATGTCCTAATAACAAAAAACCATTTTTTTAACAGCACACTTCTAAACTAGCATCATAAGCAAAGAAAGAGTAAAATATGCGTCCTTAAATTCTCTAGCAAAAACTAGAATCAATTTCATGAAAAGATTAGGCGCGAATAAATGAGTAAAAAGCTATACATCAAAACTTGGGGCTGTCAAATGAACGAGTATGACTCGCAGAAAATGGCAGAACTTTTAGATTCCACCCACGGATTTGTGTTGGCTGAAGAAGCCGAAGATGCCGATGTGATCTTGCTAAACACTTGTTCAATTCGTGAAAAAGCCCAAGAAAAAGTATTTCACCAGTTAGGTCGCTGGAAAAACCTAAAAGTTAACAAGCCCGAACTTGTTATCGGTGTGGGTGGTTGCGTTGCCTCTCAAGAAGGCGAGGCTATTCGTAAACGTGCTCCTTATGTTGATATGGTCTTTGGCCCTCAAACCTTGCACCGTTTACCTGAAATGATCCAGCAAGTAACCGGGAATAAAGGCTCGGTCGTTGATGTTAGCTTCCCAGAAATTGAGAAGTTTGACCGTTTACCAGAGCCAAAAGCAGATGGCGCTACCGCGTTTGTGTCAATTATGGAAGGTTGCAGTAAATATTGTACTTTCTGTGTAGTACCTTACACACGTGGTGAAGAAGTTAGCCGCCCGCTTGATGATGTATTATATGAAATTGCTCAATTAGCCGAACAAGGTGTTCGCGAAGTTAACTTATTGGGACAAAACGTTAATGGTTACCGTGGAGATTCGCATGACGGCAGTATTTGTCGTTTCTCAGAATTATTACGTTTAATTGCCACTATTGATGGTATTGACCGTATTCGTTACACCACGTCTCATCCGATTGAATTTACTGACGACATTATTGATGTTTATGCTGATGTGCCTGAGCTAGTCAGCCATTTACACTTACCTGTACAGAGTGGTTCTGATCGTATTTTAACACAAATGAAACGTGGTCATACGGCTATAGAATACAAATCTCAAATTCGTAAATTAAAAAAAGTACGTCCTGATATTTGTATGTCATCTGATTTTATTATTGGTTTTCCAGGTGAAACTGATGCCGATTTTGAAGCAACAATGAACTTGATCAAGGCAGTAGATTTTGATTTAAGTTTTAGCTTTATTTACAGCGCTCGTCCTGGTACGCCGGCAGCAGATATGATTGATGATATTAGTGATGATGTTAAAAAACAGCGTTTACAAATATTACAAGACCGTATCAGCCAACAAGCATTACATATTGCTCGTCAGATGCTTAATACCGAACAACGTATTTTAGTTGAAGGGCCATCGAAAAAGAATCCGATGGAATTACGTGGTCGCACTGAAAATAACCGCATCGTAAACTTTGTTGCTCCCCACACAGTAATTGGTCAATTTGTTGATGTAAAAATCACCGATGTATATGCCAATTCACTGCGTGGTGAGTTAGTTCGCCAAGAAAATGAAATGGGCTTGCGTATCGCGCATTCGCCAGCTGACATTCTTGCGAATAGTCATCACCAAGTAAACGAAAATTCAGCTAATGATCTTGGCGTAGCAACTTACACTCCATAAGTTAATCACTCGCTAAATGAGTTGTATAAATGGCAAGTAAGTAATTAGTTGCCATTTTCCCTAACGTTTCAAACACTCAGGATAATAAATTGAGCAAAAACATCAGCATAAACTTCGAATTATCTCCCGCCGATAACAATCGTCTGGCCAATTTATGTGGCGCTATCGATGATAATCTCAAAACTATCGAGCGTCGTATGGGCGTTGAAATCAGCTATAGAAGTCATGAGTTTAAAATTACCGGTAAAAATTTACATTGTCAGGCGGTGAAAAAAATCTTAATCGATTTATACCTTGAAACAGAAACTGTTAAAGGTAAAGCCATTAGTATATCTCCCGAAATGGTACATTTAGCCATCGTCGATGCGGGTGTACTAGAAGTTTCAGCAAGTAAGATTGACGCTAAATACGATGATATGGTGACGATAAAAACCAAACGCGGCATCATAAAACCTCGTAACGAAAACCAACAAAGCTACGTGCAAAATGTCCTTACCAATGATATAAGTTTTGGTGTGGGTGTTGCTGGTACTGGAAAAACTTACCTAGCTGTAGCCTGCGCCGTTGACGCTTTAGAGCGTCAAGAGATTAGACGTATATTACTTACGCGTCCGGCGGTAGAAGCTGGTGAAAAATTAGGTTTTTTGCCGGGTGATTTATCACAAAAAGTCGACCCTTATCTACGCCCACTATACGATGCCTTATTTGAGATGCTTGGCTTTGAGAAAGTTGAGAAACTGATCGAACGTAATGTTATTGAAGTGGCACCATTAGCCTATATGCGTGGTAGAACACTCAACGATGCCTTTATTATTCTTGATGAAAGTCAAAATACGACCGTAGAACAAATGAAAATGTTCTTAACCCGTATCGGCTTTAACTCACGCGCCGTGATCACCGGTGATATAACACAGGTAGATTTGCCGCGTGGGCAAAAGTCTGGCTTACGCCATGCTATTGAAGTATTAGTGGATATTCCAGGCGTTAGCTTTAACTTTTTTCAAGCAAAAGATGTTGTACGACACCCTGTTGTTGCCCACATTGTCGAAGCGTACGAAGCATTTGAACAAAAAGAAAGTCGTATAAAAAAAGAAAAACAACAACAGCGTGAGCAGCAACAAGCACAACTGATAATTCAATCAAGCGAAAATAAAAATGAGCAATAACGGTCCTACTATTATCCTTGATTTGCAATTAGCCTGTGGTGATAAAGCGGTACCTAGCAGTGAGGATTTTCAACGCTGGGTCGAAGCGGTACTCAGCCCTTATAAAAAGTCTTTTGAACTGACGATTAGATTAGTCAATTGCGATGAAGGCCGTCAGCTTAATCACCAATATCGCAATAAAGATAAAGCCACAAATGTATTATCGTTTCCATTTGAAGTCCCTGATGGTATTGAACTTGATTTGTTGGGTGATTTAGTTATTTGCGTTGAAGTTGTTGAGCAAGAAGCCATTGAACAAAACAAAACACCTCAAGCACATTGGGCACATATGGTTATTCACGGATGCTTACATTTATTAGGTTTTGATCATATTGAAGATGACGAAGCAGAAGAAATGGAAGCACTAGAAACAAAATTAATAACTGCTTTAGGGTTTGCTGCACCTTATGATGTCAATTAGCGGTAAATATGTATATCATCCAGATCATTATTTGATCTACTTCAGTAAAATGCTTACCGAAGAGAGTAAACAATAATTTAGTACTTGAAATTAGCCCTGATCGGCTACAAACTAACCAAATAGTTAAGCAAGACTAAATTAAACTAACAAGGAATTAAAAAGGCTCTATGAGCGACGACCAACCCCACTCTAGTAACGGTTCTTCAAATAAGTCAATCTTGGATAAAATTATGCAAGTATTTACCGGAGAACCGAGAAGCACAGACCAACTCGCTGATGCATTGAATGATGCTGAAGACCGTGAGCTTATTAATCCTGAAATTAAGCAAATGATCGAAGGTGTGCTTGAAGTCTCTGATATGCGAGTACGCGATATCATGATCCCTCGCTCACAAATGGTCACTCTAGATATTAACGACCCGTTAGAGAAGTCTCTTGCAGTCATCGTAGATTCAGGGCATTCAAGATTTCCAGTTATTAATGATGATATTGACGATGTCGAAGGAATTTTACTGGCGAAAGATTTACTAGCTTATGGCTTTAACCAAGTCGAAGAAGCATTCACTATTTCACAAGTGATTCGTCCCGCTATTATTGTACCTGAAAGTAAGAAAGTCGATCCGCTGTTAAAAGAATTTCGCCAGCAACGCTATCACATGGCGGTAGTTGTAGATGAATATGGTGGCGTTTCCGGCGTTGTTACCATTGAAGATATTCTAGAGCTTATCGTTGGTGAAATTGAAGACGAAACCGATGATGCTATGGAAGAAGACATTAAATACCTTGCCGGCCAAGTTTACCAGGTAAAGGCGCTGACAGATCTTGGTGACTTTAACAGTTACTTTAATTTTGCATTTAATGAAAGTGATGCCGATACCATAGGCGGCATTGTGATACAGCACTTTGGTCATATGCCGAAAAAAGGTGAGAAAATAACCATTAACAAAGTTGTTTTTAAAGTAACCGCTGCCGATAGTCGCCGTATCCAAACCTTACAAATTACCTTACCTAAAGAACATGTTGTTCCAGGTAAAGTAACTGACTAAGTCATTATGCTAAACAATCTTTTTAAGCGAATTCAACGCAATATCAGCAATAAAGATAATGCGCTTAGCTTCTTCTTAGGGCTAGCATTAGTTCTCTGCTATGCACCTTTTTCTTACTACTGGTTGTTGGCTGTAATATTACCGACTTGGTTGTATTCGTTGCAGGGCAAGTCAACCAAAGATGCCACTAAGCAAGGTTTTATTTTTGCCTTGGGTTGGTTTTCTGCTGGCATCAGTTGGGTACATGTCAGTATCGACCAATTTGGCGGCCTACCACTGGTAATATCAATATTGTTAATGCTATTACTGTGCCTATATTTAGCCTTGTTTCTTGCGCTCGCGTGTAATTTGGCGGCTCGTTTTTCTCATCAACAGCAGTTAAATCTATGGCTTTTATTACCTTTTTGGTTGTTGGCTGAGTTTTTACGCGGCGTATTCCTAACAGGTTTCCCATGGCTAACCTTAGGTTATAGTCAAATCGACGGGCCTTTAGCTGCCTTTGCACCTATTATTGGCGAAAAAGGCCTTAGCGCTCTCGTCCTGATCATCAGCATCGCCGTGGTTTATCTTATTAAACGGCGTAAAACCTTTCTTAACATTGCCTTACTCATCACAATTAGCATCACGAGTGCAGCCTTACAGAATACAACTTGGATTTCCCCAACCGGTAAATCAATTCAAACGGTATTGGTTCAAGGCAATATAAAGCAAGCAATGAAATGGGCGCCTGAGTTAACTTGGCCAAGCATGCTAAAGTACTTAGACCTGACTCGACAACATTATCCTGCTGATATTGTTATTTGGCCAGAATCAGCTATTACTGCAGTAGAGCCAAGTACACAAGCACAAGATTTTTTGCAACTAGCACAAAGCTCAGCCTTGTTAAACAATAGCGCCATCGTTTCCGGAATTATTGATTACAACATTAATACCAAAAACTATTACAATAATTTAGTAGTACTGGGTAAACACAGCGTTGATGATGAGCAAGGTAGCTATCACTACAACAATAAAAACCGCTACGCAAAACATCACTTACTGCCGATAGGTGAATTTGTGCCGTTTGCAGACTGGTTAAGGCCCATTGCCCCTATTTTTAATTTACCGATGTCAGCTTTTAGTCGTGGTGAATATGTGCAAAAAAACCTGATCGCTAATGGCTATCATTTATTACCTTTGATCTGCTTTGAAGTGGCTTTTGCTGAACAGCTTAGTGCTAATTTCTCCAATAAAACCGATTTGTTATTAACCGTAAGTAACGACGCATGGTTTGGTGATTCACATGGACCACATCAGCATTTGGACATTGTCAGAATGCGCGCGCTTGAGTTTGGTCGACCTTTTCTACGGGCAACCAATAACGGCATAACAGCGGCAGTTAATCATCACGGTGAGATCATAAAGCAAATACCACAATTTGAAGAAGCCGTGCTCAGCGTTAGTGTGCAACTCGTTACTGGATTAACACCTTATGCTCGCTACACGCGTATTATCGACTTTAGCATTCCTTTATTATTATTAGCCTTCGCGCTAATGAGGCAATTGTTTTATAGAAAGCATGAAACTAGCAAGAATAACACTCCCATTACATAACATTTTCTCTCATTATCTTTGCTCGCTTTTTATCACAACTTGCACCCGTAAAATTTATATTCACTACTTTTAAACCTTTTTCATTCTCCCAGCGACTTAGTTTATATCAGTGCACTTTAGCAAAAGGTTTTGCGACGCGCTGATTTGACATTCGGGGGAAAAGTCATGTCGATTAAAGACACCAGTGCACAAGACAGTAAAGTACTAACAAAAACATCATCAAAAGCTCGCTGGGTAACCATCACATTAGTGATAATCATAGCGGCTTGCGTTATCTGGCAAGTAGCTCCTTCAGCATCTCGTTGGAGTAAGGCAGAGCAATCCATCGCATTAGATAGGGTTCGCCTTGCAACAATTTCACTAGGTGACTTCACTCGAGACATTTCGGTATTAGGCCGAGTCGTCGCCGCAGTAAGTCCAACGGTTTATAGTCCTGCCGATGGCACAATCACCTTAATGATCGAAGCAGGCCATGAAGTAAAACAAGGACAGATCATCGCAAAACTTGAAAGCCCAGAGCTTAATAGTCGCTTGTTTCAGCAGCAAGCAACACTAGAAGGTTTGCAATCAAGTTTTGACCGTCAAAAAATTCAAGCAAAAAAACAAAGCTTGATTGATCAAAAGGCGGTCGATTTAGCCAACGTAAAATTGATCACCGCTAACAGAGAAAAACGTCGCGCTGATTTAGGTTATGAAAAAAGTGCCATTAGCCAAATTGACTTTGAAAAAGCACAAGACGAGCTAGAACAAGCAAACCTGCAACATAAGCATGCGGTGCAAGATGCGGCCTTGAATACCGAAAGTTTGGACTTTGATAGTCAATCATTACTGTTAGATATCAGACGCCAAACCTTATTGGTGAAAGAGTTACAACGCCAGGTTGATGGCTTGAATATCGCTTCACCAGTCAAAGGTATTGTCGGCAATTTAAGTGCTGATAACAAAACTTTTTTAACTAAAAACCAAGCCATTTTAACCATTGTCGATTTATCGCAGTTTGAAGTTGAAATTGAAATACCCGAAAGTTACGCAGACGATCTAGCGATTGGTATGGACGTAAACATTCAATTTGAACAGCAGCCCTTTCGTGCTCGTTTGGTCACAATTTCCCCCGAAATACTGAATAATCAGGTGACTGGGCGAGTGCGTTTCACTAACGATATTCCAAAAAAACTACGTCAAAATCAACGTTTAAATACCCAGATTATCCTTGAGCACAAAGAAAACGTCTTACAAGTTCAACGTGGGCAATTCCTTGAAAGTAGTGGCGGTCGATTTGCTTATAAAGTGCTAAACGGCTTAGCGGAAAAAACCGCGATTACCACAGGTGCGCGTAGCTTAAGCCATATTGAGATATTACAAGGGCTAAAAGCAGGCGACCAAATTATTATTTCAGGTACCGACACCTTTAACGCCGCAGAGCAAGTCTTGCTTAGTGAATAGTTGACTAATACGAAATACAAAATTAAAGCAGCTTCATTTGCACAATGAAAGCATAACAGCAGAACAAAAAACTGTTCGTAATATACAAGGGAATTCAACATGCTAGTAATGAAAAACATCAATAAAATATTTCAAACTGCAGATATTCAAACTCATGCGCTACGTGACTTTTGCTTACAGGTAAATGAAGGAGATTTTGTTAGTGTTACCGGCCCATCAGGCTCAGGAAAAACCACTTTTTTGAACATTGCTGGGCTACTTGAAACCTATAGTAATGGTGAGTTTTTATTGGATGGTGAAGACGTTGGTAAATTGAATGACAATGGCCGCTCACGCATGCGAAATCAAAAAATTGGTTTTATCTTTCAAGGCTTTAATTTAATTCCTGATCTCAATCTCTACGACAATGTTGACGTACCACTGCGCTACCGTGGTTTTAATGGCAAAGAACGTAAACGTCGAATAGAAGAGAATCTCGAGCGGGTTGGGCTTGCATCTCGTATGAAACATTTACCTAGCCAACTTTCTGGCGGACAACAGCAGCGCGTTGCCATTGCGCGGGCGCTAGCTACCGACCCAAGATTTCTTTTAGCTGATGAACCAACCGGCAATTTAGATTCTGAAATGGCGCAAAGTGTCATGAGCTTGCTAGAAGATATTAATCAGCAAGGTACCACCATTATTATGGTAACTCATGACGCACAATTAGCGCAGCGAGCTAAACGTACCATACAGGTCAAAGATGGCAGAGTCAGTGAGCTAGCTATCGTTACACCACACCTTAATCAAGCGATTGCTTAAGGTATTCAAGCGTCAACACCTGCAAAACAAGGAAACACTATGTTTAGTTATTATTTACGACTGGCTTGGATAAGCATTCTAAGGCATTGGGGCTTGAGCCTATTAATGGTCTGTGCTATCGGCCTGGGTATTGGCGCCGCCATGACCACCGTTACCGTGAACTATTTGATGTCAGCGGACCCTATTCCCGAAAAAAGTCAGCAATTATACTATGTTCAACTCGACAGCTGGGATGTTAACGATCCATTTGATGACGGTTTAAATCCGCCCGATCAGCTAACATTTACCGATTCAAGCAACTTAATGCGGGCTAAAAAAGCCTTTAGACAAAACGTTCAAGCACAAGCTTTTGGCGTAATTGAACCTAATGATCCCGAAATGCTGCCACTAATTGTTAATGGCAGAGCCAATTCAGCCGATTTTTTTCCTATGTTCAACGTGCCTTTTATCTACGGCAGTGGTTGGTCAAATGAAAGCGATGAAAGCAAAGAGTTTGTTGTCGTCCTCAGTAAAGAAACCAATGACAAGCTTTTTGGCGGCGAAAACTCGGTAGGTAAAGCAATTAAACTTGAAGGTAATATGTTCCGTGTAGTCGGCGTTATTGACACCTGGCAACCTAAACCTCGATTCTACGATATTAGCACCGGCGCATTTAACGACTCTGAAGATATTTTTGTGCCCTTTCATTTAATTGCTGACGAAAAAATATCTCGTTCAGGCAATACCAATTGTTGGAAACCCAGCGGTGATGGCTTTAAAGCCTTTTTAGCGTCTGAATGTATTTGGACGCAGTTTTGGGTGGAATTAAAAACCGAACAAGATAAAGCCGATTATCAACAGTTTCTCAATGCCTATGTGCAGGAGCAAAAGCAGTTCGGCCGTTTCCAACGCCCACTTGATAACCGCTTAAGTAATGTTATGCAATGGTTAGAGTCTCAAGAAGTGGTTGCTGATGACGCGCAAATGATGATGGCGATGTCATTTATGTTTCTTATTGTTTGCTTACTCAATACGGTTGGTTTATTACTGGCCAAATTTTTAGGTAAAGCCCCTGAAATTGGTTTAAGACAAGCCCTAGGTGCGAGTAAAAGCACCTTATTTAGCCAGTACATTATTGAGTCGGCATGCATAGGCATATTAGGTGGCGTGCTGGGTTTAATACTCGCTTACCTTGGTTTAAAAGGCGTTGAAGGTCTTTATGGTGATTACATGAAAGGCTTAGCAAGTTTAGACGCTAACATGGCGATATTCGCCGTACTACTAGCGCTTATTTCAACCATACTCGCTGGCTTATACCCGACGTGGCGCGCTTGTAATATTCAGCCCGCTCAACAACTTAAAAACCAATAAGCCCAGCAGATAAAGTAGGAAATACTTATGTTAGAAACAGGATTGATACTGCGTGCATTGGCGCGTAATAAAGTAGGGGCTTTGCTGATAGCGCTGCAAATAGCCTTAACCATGACCATTATGGTCAACGCTATTTTTATGATCCAAGATCGCCAGCAACAGATGCAAAGAGACAGTGGCTTAGATGAAGCAAATACTTTTTATTTAACCAATACAGTTTTTGCTCAAGACTATAATATACAAGCGCACTTACAAACCGACCTTCATACCATTCGTAACACACCGGGCGTTATTGATGCGGTTCAAATTAATGCCATACCATTAAGCAGCAGTGGCTGGTCAATGGCTTTACAACACGAATCAGGGGAAGATAAAGATGCAATTGGCTCTGCCATTTACATGGTGGATGAACATGCGATTAACAGTATGGGATTAGAGTTAATCGCGGGCTCTAACTTTAGCCAGGCCGATATTGAATTACGTAAAGATGGACAATCAACTTGGCCGGCAAAAACTATTATTACCAAGGCTTTCGCTGAAAACTTGTATCCTGATGACTGGCAATCTGCGATTGGTAAAACGGTCTATATTTCACAAACTCAACCCATGCAAATTATTGGCGTGATAAAAGCATTACAAGCACCGTGGAATGGTTGGGATGGTGTTGAACGCAGTATGCTAGTGCCTTTCCAACGAGAATCTAAAGGCAGTTATTACTTTATTCGCACAGAGGCGGGTCGTCGTGATGAGTTAATGCCTATTATTGAAAAAGTTTTAGCAGAAAGTGATAAACAGCGCATCATTCGTCGTGTAACCACGGTTGAAGATACTAGACTGCGCAGCTACCGACAACATAACGCCACTAACAAAATTTTATCCACTGTGATAATAACATTAACCCTGATCACTGGCTTTGGCATCGTTGGCTTGGCTATTTTCAGTATTAATCGTCGTACCAAGCAAATTGGCACACGGCGCGCACTTGGCGCAACGAAAGGGCAAATTATGCGTTATTTTATGATGGAGAATTTTATTATTTCAGCCTTTGGTAATATGATTGGCTGCCTAGGCGCTGTCGCACTTAATATGTGGCTAGTGCATACCTTTAGCTTATCGCCTATCAGTTTTGAGCTAATAGCGTTTGGTGTTGTTACCCTCTTTATTGTCGGGCAATTGGCGGTTCTTTATCCGGCTAGAAAAGCCGCGATGATAGCACCAGCAACAGCAACTCGTACCATGTAACCTGAGATCGGGATAAGCTAAGTCCGTCAATGCGACTATTTTCATAAAAGCTGACTAAAGTGATAGTAAACATTGCACTATATTAACTTGTTCGCACATCCGCTATCCCAAACGCAGGTTATGTAGTTACCATCACTTTAAACTTTAAACTTGTAAACTGGGTTATCGTTATTACATTTAATTAAAGAGCCTTAAGGCTCTTTTCTTGTTTCATATCGTTAACTTTTTGTTCTTTAAAATAGCAAGCATGATAATTTTTCATGCTAATATTGAAAAAAATAACAAGGAAGCATGACGATGGGTTTATCAAAAACAGTCAAATTGGCATTACTTTTAGCAGCATTTAGCCCTGCACTGGTATTGGCAAAAAGCACGCTAATTACCAATATTGATGGCTATACCATAGCAAATAATGAGCTTACACGGTTCACCGCCATTGCATTCACCGATGATAAAATAGATAAACTTTATTTCGTCAACGATAAGCTGCCGACAACAAAAAGCATCACCATCATTGATGGCCAAGGAAAAACTTTAATTCCGGGTCTAATTGATGCCCATGGCCATATTTTAAACTACGGTTTAAGCTTATTACGAGCAGATTTAGTTAATAGCAGTTCTGAACAAGATGCTATCACTAAAACCTTAACATACGCCAAAGCCAATAGTGGCTTAACATGGATACAAGGCCGAGGTTGGAACCAAACGCAATGGCCGAGTAATGCGTTTCCCAGTACAAAAAGTCTAGATAAACACTTCCCAGATCAGCCAGTATGGCTTAAACGTGTCGATGGTCACGCGGGTTGGGCCAACTCAAAAGCCATGGCTTTAGCCGGTATTACAAAAGCAACAAAATCACCGGAAGGTGGCGATATTATTCGAGACAAAAATGGTATGCCAACTGGCGTTTTTATCGATAATGCCATGGCGCTGATTGACAACAGTATTGCGCCATTAACCATCAAACAGCAAAAAGCAGTGTTAGTAAAAGCAATGGACGCTTTAGCTAGCTTTGGCTTAACCAGTGTTCATGATGCTGGCATAGACACTGATAACATAGTGGCTTTTAAAGAACTAAGTCAAGAAAATGCCATGAGCATTCGCGTCAATGCCATGCTATATCTACCTTCTGAGAAATGGCAACAAACGTTGGCGGATGGACAATATCAAAGCAAAGATGACATGTTCACTTTTAATAGTGTAAAAATTCAGGCCGATGGCGCACTCGGTAGCCGAGGCGCTGCGCTCATTGCTGATTATTCTGACCATCCTGGCCAACGCGGCTTACTGCTTAATACACCTGATGAGTTTGATCATCTCGTACACACAGCGATGAGCAAAGGCTTTCAAGTCAATAGCCATGCGATTGGTGACCATGCTAATAAACTCGTGCTTGATACTTATGAAAAGCATATTAAAGCAACAAAAACAAAAGCCTTACGTCATCGGGTCGAGCATGCTCAAGTGTTACGTCTCGATGATATCCCTCGATTTGCTGAACTCGATATCATTGCGTCTATGCAAGCAACTCACGCCACTAGCGATAAAAACATGGCGCAAGATAGACTTGGCGCGAGTAGAATCTTAGGCGCTTATGCGTGGAGAAAATTACTTAATGCCAACGCTGTTATTGCTGCAGGTTCTGACTTTCCGGTTGAATCGCCCAATCCTTTTTTTGGCTTACATGCGTCAATCACTCGTCAAGATCATAACAATAGTCCTCAAGGTGGATGGTTTGCTGATGAAAAAATGACGCCACTAGAAGCGTTTAGAAGCTTCACTTTAGATGCTGCTTATTCCGGCCACCAAGAAAAAATAATAGGTAGTCTCGCCGAAGGTAAAAAAGCAGACTTTGTCTTACTTGAGCAAAACTTGTTTACCATACCTGAGCAGGATATTTGGAAAATTACCGTCAGTAAAACTTGGGTAAATGGCAAATTGGTCTATAAAAAATAATCATGATACTTTCAATAACAAACTTTATTAAACGATTTTGGCAAGCTATAACGGTGATTATTTTATTATTAATCACCGTAGGTTCATTATCTCCGGCAGAACATCTGCCGGCAGCTCCCGGAAGCGACAAAACACACCACTTTATTGCCTATTGCGCATTAATGCTACCCGCTGCGTTACGTCGCCCTAAATACTGGTTAGCATTTGCCTTGTTTTTTATCCTATGGAGCGGATTAATCGAATTAGTTCAGCCCTACGTTAATCGCTATGGTGAATGGTTAGATATGTTGGCAAATACTGGGGGGGTATTTATAGCGATAATAATAGCGCAAGGAATGCTTTGGTTAACGTTAAGACGCGAAGCTGACCAGCGACAATAAACTATTGTCATTAGTGCGAAACTTTGGTGCCCGTCATAAAAAAAAGCCCATTTGGGCTTTTCTTATGACGATATTCGCTTCACCATCATTTTTTATAAACCGTGACTTTATTACGGCCACTTTCTTTTGACTGATACAGGGCTTCGTCAACATGTTCGAGCCAATGTGAAACCGTACTAAAAGAAGGCTCAACTTCGGCAATACCCAAACTAATGGTATATTTAATTTCAATATCGTTATAAATAACCACAGACTCTTCTACGGCTGTGCGTAAACGCTCGGCAAAGGTAACGGCATCATCAAGATGAGTATCCGCTAACAGAACGACAAATTCTTCACCACCATAGCGCCCTGAAATATCGGTTTCTCGACCTTGCTCACGAATAAGTTTTGCTAAATGACGTATAACATCATCACCCACTAAATGACCGTAGCTATCGTTGATTTTCTTAAAGTTATCAATATCCAACATCACTAAACTGCTAGAATGTTGACTACGATTATAACGCTTAAATTCAGCTTCGATACAATGCTGCCAATGATTGCGATTAAACAATTTAGTTAAGCCATCGGTTTGGCTTAGAATAGCTAAATCGGCATTAACTTTTTCTAGCTGTTTTTTATGAGTGGCATTATCTGTAACATCATAAACCAACAAACATAAATGAGACACTTCACCAGTAGTCGACATTAACGGAATAAATGTGGTGTTTTGGTACATAAAGTCAGCGGTACCGGTAATGGGACGATAATTATTAAACTTAAACACATAAGGCCGCTGCTCCCAAATAGTAAAAGCTTTATTTTTTAATAGAAATACCGACTCTGCTTTGCGACGAAACCAGTCTTCAGGTATTTCATCAAAAAGGTCAAACAGCACCTTTCCTTTCGCTTCTCGTGGCAACAATCCACTATGATTTTCCATAAAACCATTCCAGATTTGCACACTGTAATCACGATCAAGCACCACTAAGCCAACATCAATGGTATGAAGCATTTCCATCAACCAATGTAATTCATTTAACTGTTCTGTTTGCACTGACATAATTAATCCAACAAGTAAGAAATTTTATTATTAAGCGTAGTGACTGACTCTTCAGTAAAGAGTAACAGCAAATCGCATTTTATTGGGTAATTTTCAATACTGTAACTAATTTCTATAGCGAGAGTTTTCTTCCACTTTTTAGTATTAGTGGCGATCAACTCAGAGATTTTTCGGTGTTGTCCTAATACTACAGGGTGCCCTTGACTAAACGACATATCAAGCTGCTCAGAAATACCACTCAAACAGGCACCAATGAGTAAATTCGCCATGTCCATTAACAGCTCTAATTCTACACTTTTATCAAGTTCATGGTGATATTTCATCAAGGTAGCAACGTCTTTGAAGCTTGAATCGTTGAGAATTAACAGTGCTTCTCCTGAGATCCCTGCGCCAATAAAACCTTGGCAGATACCCGATGTTTTATCTTTGCTTTCAACGTCTGAAAGCGCCATGGTTAGCTCGCTAACTTCAATTAAATTTACGTTAGGAATCGGTAAAACCACAAAAACATCAAGTAAGCGCGCCAATAAATCACCTGCGCGCCCCATTGCCACATTAGCAATTTCTTGGTAACAATCTCGCATGTCACTGTCGATTTCAATGGTCGACTGAGGTGGCGAGGGTATTTCATCAGTGGTAACAGGTAACGCTTCAAAAACTGGCGAAGGTGCAATATTACCAGCTTTTTCTGGGATATGCTTATCGGTTGTAATGGGAACGGGTGTTGGGGCTTCATGCTTAATAAGGTCATTTGCACTAAAGACGCCATAAGCACTTAGTATTTCAGTAAGCTTACTTTTATCAACTGGCTTTTTGATAAAATCTAACGCACCTAAGCTTTTAACGCGCTGATGTGCTTCTGGTTGAATGTCACCTGATATGACAATAACTAATGTCGGTAAATCTTGTTTTAATATTGCTTCAAGCACTTGATATCCGTCCATTTCTGGCATGTTTAAATCAAGTAACAATACATCTCCTTTACCTTCTTTAATTGCCGCTATGCCTTCAACGCCATTAGTAGCAAAAGTTATATCGACATCCCAGCCATCAGGAAGCGAGCGCGCGACTTGTTTTCGCGCCATATTAGAATCATCACAAATAAGTAAAGCTGTTGGCATAAAGGAAAAAGACCTCGGTTGCTATATCAAAAGACTGCCCAATCAGATTGCTCAGCAATATATATTCGACAATACATATTGCTAGATAAATACTGACACTACTATAGTAAACAATAGTTTGCTTTTAAAAATAAACACGTTTTATTCGCATTTTTTCTTACACAAAGGTAAGCTTGAACAATATTTTACCTTAAGTAAATAAGCTAATGATGAATATTTTAAAACTATCTGCAATAACATTGCTTGGCTCACTATTTGCGTTTTCAGCCAATGCTGAAATTGCTGCTGAAGAATTAACTGAAACCACCAATTTAGTGATGGCTGGCAATAAATACGTCACCTTACTTGGCAATCAAGTAAACCTAGGAGATAACGCTCCAGACTTTAAAGTAGTAACTGAGACATTCTCCCCGATAACGCTATCAGAATTTAAAGATAAGTCAGTACTAATTTCGGTCGTTCCGAGCTTAGATACAGGTGTTTGCTCGATTCAAACTAAACGTTTTAATGAAGAAGTAGCAAACTTACCTGCGGATGTTGTAATGTTAACCATTAGTAACGATCTTCCTTTTGCTCAAAAGCGCTTTTGTAAAACTGAAAAGGTAGATAATATGAAAATATTGTCTGATGCTGTTTGGCGTGATTTTGGTCAAAGCTACGGTTTACTTATTAAAGATATGGGCTTGCTAACACGTGCCATTTTTATCATAGATATGGACGGAAAAATAGTTTACAAAGAATTGGTGGGTAATATTTCTCAACACCCCGATTACGATACGGCATTAGCAAAACTAAAATCATTAAGTCAACTAACCGTACCGGTTGAAACTGCAACTGATAAATCTGCAGATTAGTCTTTAAAACTCAATGTTCTTTTCAGAGCTAATAAAACATTAGCTCTGAAAGTCTAACAAGACTTATAAAAAATTAAATTAAAACATTATTAGACAATGACTTGTAAAAAAATTAACTTTTTTTTCACTCATCCTCTTGAATTTATATCCATCAATCCCATCTTTAATAATGTAGTCGCCAATAGGGTCTACATTAACCGCCTGTTCAATATTGAAAGGCACAATTAAACTCTACAATACTAAATTTCAGATGTAATAATTCGCGGCTTATGCTGGTTTTAGCATCGGAAAACATTGATAGAGACAACATATTGCTAAACTTAAATAGGATATGAATTATGCGTACAGCTACAGATTTCAGCCCACTTTACCGCTCATTTATCGGATTCGATCACTTAGCCGGATTAATTGATAAAGCTTCAAGAGCAGACAAACAATCTTCGTACCCTCCGTATAACGTTGAGTTACTTGCGGACGACAAATATCGCATTACTATGGCAATTGCCGGTTTTGCTGAAGAAGAACTCGACATTGAATCAAAAGAAAGTACTTTAGTTGTTACAGGCACAAAAGCCGCTAGCGCTAGCAAAATTGAACGTAAGTTTTTACATCAAGGCATTGCAGAACGTAATTTTGAGCGTAAATTTCAATTAGGCGACCATGTAAAAGTTATCGCTGCTTTTATGGAACACGGCCTGTTACATATCGATTTAGAGCGAGAAATACCAGAAGCCTTAAAACCAAGAAAAATTGCTATCAATGGTAAAAGCTTATTAGAAAAAACTACTCTAGAGGCAGAAAGTTAAAAGCGATAGTTGATTAACTCCTCTCTTGGTTATTTTTGCCCAGTCATTGACTGGGCTTTTTTATGTCTTAATTTCAAAATAATCGACTTAAGTTAAGCTTTTACTAATGCCTAAAACCGCAACGAATATTAGCACTGGTACCATTCAGGCTTGTTTTCAGCTAAAGTAGTACGAATTATCTACGTATTTTTTATGATAACTGAAGTTTATCCGCCGTATGACGCGGAAAATAATCGTTGTCAAAACCTAAGATCAAAGGTTCATGCTTGAGCAGAGAAATGAATAAGGCGCTAATCAAAGGAATTTTTTTATCAACAATATTATTTTGTAGTAGCACCATTGGCGCAAAAATAAATATTGTTACCGAGCATTTAGCCCCCTTTCAAATCGTAGCAGATAAAACTATTGGCGGCTTATCAACAGAAATAATTGAAACAACATTAAAAGAAACAAATATTCGCTATAATCTAGAGGCTCATGCTTGGTCGCTTTCATACAATAGAGCCTTGCATAAGGAAAACACCTGTATCTACTCCCTAGCCTACATTCCTGAGCGAAAGCCATTATTTCAATGGATAGGCAATATCACTGCTAGTAGTATTTCTCTTTATGCTTTAAGCAAAAATAAGATAAAAATAACCAGTTTATCTCAAGCGTTAAATTATAAAATTGCCGTAATAAAAGATGACGTAACTCATCACTTTCTGCTGTCAAAAGGTTTTGTGGAAAATGAAAACCTTTATGTTATGAATAATTATGATTCCTTACTACAACTATTGGAAATACCAAGCCGTCAAATTGACTTGGTTGTACTCAACGACGACTTACTTAATAATCGCGTTAAAAACTCTAACGAGGCGACAAAATATAAAAGTGTTTTCTTATTGCAAGACCTTACGCTAGATTTTTATTTTGCTTGTAGCTTGAAAACTGAAAGAGCTATTATCGATTCACTTCGTAAAACCATGAAAAAATTAGAACAACAAGGGGTATATTCGACGATTAGAAATCGATGGCGCCAATCTATGGTTAATTTAATCTAAGAGCTAATATTCGTTCAAAATAAACAAAACACAAAAAAAGTAACAATATTGTATTGTTACTTTTTTTTCGCGAATTTTCTGCTGCCAGAAAATTCACATTTTACGAATGCTACTTCACTACTTACTTTGCCATTACATCCAATAAAGCATGAACCGTGGCTTCAACACCCGACTTAATCGCAGGCTCAGGTGTAATTTTAAATTGTGGACTATGGTGACTTGGCACCGCCGCACCTCCGGCCGCAGCACGTTCAAAATCTGCTTTTGGTGTGCCACCAACTTTAAAGTAAACGCTAGGAATATAAGGGTCAGAGGTGAAAAAGCCAAAGTCTTCCGCCCCCATGCCGGTTTCAGCTGGCTCTAGTAAAGCATCAGCCCCCATTTTTTCACTCAGCACACCTTTTAAACGCTTAGCGAGTTTTTGATCATTAAACGTCGGAGGAAAAGAAAACTCACTTACCACCACCTCTGGCAAATTATCTTCAGCTATACCCGCCGTACGAGCAGTGCCAATGGCAACGCGCTTTATCGCTGATAATAGCTGTTCACGCACTTCTGGCGTTAAACTCCGTACCGTTAGCTGTAATTTAGCTTCATCTGAAATAATATTATGCTTAGTACCTGCATGAAATGCGCCTACGGTAATAACACCGGCATAGCGTGGTGCTAATTCGCGGCTAATAATAGTTTGCAGGTTATTAACAATTTGCGCGCCGATCACGATAGGATCCTTACCTTGATGCGGTGATGCACCATGCGCACCAATACCATGCACCGTTATATCAACAGTATCTGCTCCAGCATAAGGCGAGCCTTCATCAACAATAATTTTACCTGCTTCTGAATTCGCACTTACATGAAAAGCAAAAGCGTAATCAGGTTGGCCAAAGCGTTGCCAAATGTTGTCAGCCATCATTGCCGAAGCTCCGGGACCTTTTTCTTCAGCAGGCTGCCCTATTAGCATTAAAGTGCCTGACCATTTATCTTTGTTTTCAGCCATATAACGAGCTGTTCCTACAAGGCTGGTAATATGAACATCATGACCACACGCATGCATAACACCAACGGTTTCGCCATTCCAATCTTGCATTTTAACTTTTGAAGCATTTGCTAATCCTGATTGCTCAACAACCGGTAAGCCGTCCATGTCAGCTCGCACCATCACCATAGGACCAGCGCCGTTTTTCATTATTGCCACAACACCGGTACCGCCAACACCATGAGTAACATCAAAACCAACCGCTGCTAGTTCTTGGCCTAAGCGTTTTGCCGTTTTAGTTTCCATTAAAGATAATTCAGGGTTGCGATGAAAATGATCCCATAATGGCGCTAAATGCTGCTGATAATCTTTAGCGATGTAGTCAGTTGTCGCTTGTTCAAATGCTAAAACGGTAGTCGGGATAAACGATGAAATTGCCAACGTTGAGGCAATTAAAACAGAAAGTGCTTTACGATTCATTTCAGGCTTCTTATGTGGTTTATTATTGTGAACTTAATGTACCTAGCCTGACCGTTAATGTCTTGTTGTTTTCGTTAGTCTGTATGCATTCAACGATAAGTGACCGTTAATTATTCATCACTTTTTGTTGAATTTTCACGATATACCTGCTGATAATTAGTACGATTATTCACCGTATAATGCTTCATCAAATAGTACGTACAACAGCCATTTCGCCTATTGAATATGCGACTACAGTACTATTTGCTTACTTATTGATTTATGAATCTCGGGGATAAGATTTTTTTTGCAACAAATAAAGCTCAATAAATTAGCGGCAATTAAAGCTGACAACAACGGAGATTATGAGCCTAATTTTTGTCAAAATTTTACTGACATTAAATTTTTTATTGTGCTAAAAAAGTGCTATTAAAATAATTACACTTTAATTTTCAAGCTTATATTTTTTATAATATATGATAAAAATTTGACGAAAAAATACAACAACAAGGTCAATCATGGATATCAATTTAGCCTCTAAAAGAGCATTAGTTTGTGGTAGCAGTCAAGGTATTGGGCGCGCTTGCGCAATAGAACTTGCCAATTTGGGCGCCAGTGTGACGTTATTTTCACGTAATAAAGAAAAACTTGAGTTGGTCAAAAATGAACTTAGTACCGCTCAAGCGCAAAATCACCAAGTGCTGATTGCAGATTTTTCTCAGCCAACAGAAGTTAATCGCGTGATTCTTGATGATGTTGCGACAAATGGTGGTTATGACATTTTAATCAACAATACTGGCGGTCCAGCGCCCGGTCCAGCAAGCACAACCGATGTTAGCGCCTTTATCGAAGCATTTAATTTACACCTCGTTACCAATCATCATCTCGTACAAGCATTGTTGCCAGCAATGAAGCAAAAACAGTATGGTCGTATCATTAACGTTATTTCTACTTCTGTGAAACAGCCTATTCCAGGCTTAGGAGTGTCAAATACTATTCGTGGTGCAGTGGCGAGTTGGTCAAAAACTCTGGCCAATGAGCTTGGCGCTTTTGGTATCACGGTCAACAATGTATTACCAGGGGCAACCGCAACCGCAAGATTAGACGCCATTATTGCCGGTAAAGCGAAAAAACAAGATATCTCCATTGAACAAGCAACCATAAATGAGAAAAAACAGATCCCAATGCGCCGTTTTGCAGCGCCTGAAGAATTTGCTGCTGCAGCTGCATTTTTAGCCTCGCCAGCAGCCGGTTATATTACCGGAATTAACTTACCTGTTGATGGCGGTCGCACGAGTTGCTTGTAGAGGAGTAATCGATGGATATCATTGCAAATTTTATTGATGGTCAATATCAAGCGCCATGTCAGCAGCAATATATTGATAATATCGAGCCTGCAACGGGGCAAGTGTACGGGCAAATTCCTGACAGCGGAGATGACGATGTTGAGCTCGCGGTTACTGCTGCAAGAAAAGCCTTACCCGCATGGCAATTGATGCCATTAGAACAAAGAGCTGACTATTTAATCGCTATTGCGCGTGAAATTGAGCAGCGTATCGATGAGTTAGCAATGGCTGAAGCCACTGATAACGGAAAACCAATTTCTTTAGCGCGCGAAGTTGATATACCACGTGCCGCCAGTAATTTTAAGTTTTTTGCCCACGCCTGTTCACAGTTTGCCAGCGAATCTCACGCTATAGCTGGTAGCGCGATAAATTATACCCTCAGACCACCGGTGGGTATAGTAGGTTGTATTTCACCATGGAACTTACCGCTGTACCTTTTTACTTGGAAAATTGCGCCGGCTTTAGCCGCCGGTAACTGTGTCATTGCCAAGCCTTCTGAGGTCACGCCAAAAACAGCAGCTTTACTCGGTGAAATTTGCCAAAAGGTTGGTTTACCCAATGGGGTACTAAATATTTTGCATGGCACTGGCGCAAAGGTCGGTCAGGCTATTTGCCAACATAATGAAGTAAAAGCTATTTCTTTTACTGGAGGTACCAGTACTGGCGCTGCTATTGCACAACTTTTAGCACCAAAATTCAAAAAACTATCTTTAGAGCTTGGCGGAAAAAATCCAGCGTTAATTTTTGCTGATTGTGATTTTGACAGCACCGTTGAACAAGTATTTCGCGCCAGCTTTGCTAATCAAGGGCAAATTTGTTTATGTGCGTCACGCCTTTATATAGAACGCCCGATTTATGAAAAGTTTAAACAGGCATTAATCGCTAAAGCACAAGCTTTGCAACCAAGTGACCCTTTATTGGAAAAGAGTAAAATGGGCGCATTAGTATCTAAGGCACACTTACAAAAAGTACTAAGCTTTATAGCAGATGCGAAAAGCCAAGGCGGTATAATTCTCGCCGGTGGTGAACAAGTGCAACTTAGCGGCCGCTGTCAACAAGGCTACTTTTTGCAAGCAACCATTATCGAAAATTTAGCCAACAGCGCTCGTTGTAATCAAGAAGAAATTTTTGGCCCAGTGATTACCCTTCAACCCTTTGATAGCGACCAAGAAGCACTAGCACTAGCCAACGACAGTCAATACGGCTTGGCCGCAACAGTATGGACTAATCATTTAGCACGCGCGCATCATTTAGCTGAAAATCTAAACACCGGCATTGTTTGGATAAATTGTTGGCTGCTCAGAGATTTACGCACGCCATTTGGCGGTATGAATCATTCGGGTCTTGGCCGTGAAGGTGGCGTAGAAGCGATGCGATTTTTTACCGAAAGTAAAAATGTTTGCGTTAAATACTAACAGTCACGATAAAAAGGCACTTAAGCTGAGCATTTTATGAATCAAACATGTACTAAATTTAAATCATCAGGAGCAATATTTGCCAGCGCATTAGGCTGCAAATGGACCTTGATCTGACCCTCCCCTGCCTCGATGTAAACTTAGATGCTAAGTTTTTCGCGATTAAACTGTTTTAGCCGACAAAGTGACTAACCTTAAGGCTAACAGCCCCCGTTTAGCGTTAAAAGTTAACCAGCGAAAAAAAACAAATAACTAAAACAAAAAAACACTTTAAATGGATAACATTATGTCAGAATTTTTTAATGCCGATCAGGCCCCTAAACCGGTAGGTTTATACCCACACGCACGACAAGTGGGTAATTTATTATTCTTATCAGGTGTTGGCCCACGTCAAGCCGGCAGCTCAGATATTCCGGGAGTTGAACTCGATGCTGAGGGTGAAATCATCCACTATGACATCGAAGCACAGTGTCACAGCGTTTTTCAAAATGTCAGTACCATATTAGCTTCAGCTGGCGCTGATTGGATGGACTTGGTTGATGTCACTGTGTTCCTCACCAATATGAAAGATGACTTTGCCACCTACAACCGTATTTACGCCGAGTATTTTGCTGAAAATATGCCTTGTCGCACGACGGTTGAAGTTAATAAATTGCCAACACCCATTGCGATTGAATTAAAATGCATCGCAGCCCTTCCAGAGAAATCGGCTAAACAAGGAGCATAAATCATGGCAAAATTTTCCATGCCCTTTAACTTGCAACAATGGATTGATGAACATCGCGAGCTTTTAAAACCGCCGGTGTGCAACAAACAAATATTTCAGCAAGACGATTATATTGTCATGGTGGTTGGTGGGCCAAATAATCGTCGCGACTATCATTACAACGAAACCCCTGAGTTATTCTATCAACTTGAAGGTGAAATGGTGCTCAGTGTAGTCAACGAAGAATATGCTAGCGAGCCTGAAAATAACCAAGCACCAACCTTTAGTGATATCGCGATTAAAGCCGGCGAAATATTTTTACTACCGCCAAAAGTACTGCACTCTCCGCAACGTTTTGAGAATAGTGTCGGCCTTGTCGTTGAACAAAAACGGGATCATGGCCAAAAAGACGCACTTTTTTGGTTTTGTCAGCAATGCAAAAACCCGCTATACACCGAACAGTTTTGCTTAGAGAACATCGAAACTGACTTGCCAAAAGTGTTCAATAACTTTTATAACGATAATGCCAACTGCCAATGTAAAAAGTGTGGTTTTACCGCAGATAAAACTTAGGGAGCCATGATGCTAAAAATAGATATTCATACCCATATTTTGCCAAAAACTTGGCCAAATTTACGTGAGAAATATGGCTATGGCGGTTTTGTTAGTTTAGATCACCATAAATGTGGCTGTGCGCGAATGATGGTTGACGAAAAGTTTTTCCGCGAAATAGATCACAATTGCTGGGATCCGAAAGTACGTTTAAAAGATTGTCAGCAACATAATGTCAATGTACAAGTACTGTCCACTGTACCGGTAATGTTTAATTACTGGGCAAAACCCAAAGATACCTTAGACTTATCAAAGTATTTAAATGACCACATCGCCGGCATTGTAAACGACTACCCTAAACGCTTTGTCGGTTTAGGCACTTTACCCATGCAAGCACCTGATTTAGCCATAAAAGAGCTAGAGCGTTGTGTAAAAGACATTGGCTTAGCCGGTGTCCAAATTGGCTCGCATATTAATGATTGGAACTTAGATCATGAGCAACTATTTCCAATTTTTGAAGCGGCCCAAGATCTTGGCGCCGCGGTGTTCGTTCATCCATGGGACATGATGGCAAAAGAAAAAATGCCTAAATACTGGTTACCTTGGTTAGTGGGCATGCCGGCAGAATCTAGCTTAGCTATTTGTTCAATGATTTTTGGCGGCGTGTTACAACGCTTACCTGATCTTAAAGTGGCTTTCGCACATGGCGGTGGTTCATTTCCAGCGACGATTGGCCGAATAGAACATGGTTTTAATGTTCGCCCCGACTTATGTGCGGTTGATTGCCCAATAAACCCACGCGACTTTCTCAAGCAAATTTATCTCGACTCATTAGTACATGACCCCTTAGCGCTGAAATACTTAGTCGATTTAATGGGACCAAACAATATTGCTCTTGGCACAGATTATCCCTTCCCTTTAGGTGAACTTAGCCCTGGCAAATTGATTGAAGATAGCCACTTTGACGATGATATTAAAGCCAAGTTATTGCATGGCAGTGCCCTTAATTGGCTCGGCTTAAGCAAAGAGCAATTTCTATGATGACAAGCATGACTGAAACAAGCTTCAGCTGGGAGACATAATGAAAGTAACTATTGACCTAGGCGAGCAACAATACAATGTTAATACTGACTTTGGCTACTCGTTGGCCATCGCACTAGACTTTGAGCACAGTGAGAATCAGCCAAATCATTTTGGCGCTGCCCCCGCATTAGCTAAGCCGATGCAAGCTGGTGGTTTTATAGGTGATACCACTCAAGGCGGCAGTTGCAATGTTTTTGAATTAAGCTTCAATCCACATTGTAATGGCACGCATACCGAAACTATTGGCCACATTTGCGATCAAGATAATGCCTTAGCACAAACGATTTCAGCACTGACATTACCCCTCCTCATGCCGTGCACGTTAATTTCAATTACCCCATTCAAGGCAAGCGAAACCCCTGACCAATATCAGCCAAATTTTAGCGTGCACGACAAGGTGATCAGTCGCCAGCAGCTTGAGCAAGCGTTAGCGCCTTACCCTGATATTCAATTGCAAAGCTTAGTGGTAAGAACCTTGCCCAATAACGCTAATAAATGTCAGGCAAGTTATAACGAGGCGAATCAACCGGCATTTTTCACTAGTGATGCTGTGCTATATCTTAACGAACGTGGGGTTGAGCACTTAGTACTCGACTTACCTTCGTTAGATAGACTTAATGACGATGGTCTACTGACGTGCCACCATATTTTTTGGCAAGTGATGGCAGGGACTCATCAACCGAGCCCCAATAGCTTGGTCAATAAAACCATCACTGAAATGGCCTATATCGACAACAACCTAGATGATGGTTTCTATTTTCTGAACTTACAAACACCGGCATTTGTAAATGACGCTGCACCAAGTCGGCCGATGTTATATCAGGCAGAACGACTAAGTTAGCAACAGAGTTTGAAGTACTGAAATGACTAAAAAATCGATGCAATAATAATTAAAATGAGTACAAGATGAGCAACGACATTAATTCAACACCACATACTGATATGAACACTGAAATAAGCACTGAGACAAATATGTTTTCTTTAGCTTACGCGCAAAATTTAGATCAAAACGATCCACTTGCCGCCATGCGTGAGCACTTTTCGATCCCTAAACAAGCGGATGGCTCCAATGAATACTATTTCACTGGCAACTCGTTAGGCTTACAACCAAAACTGGCTCGCGCCGCAGTTATTGAACTGCTTGATGCTTGGCAAGCACGCGGCGTAAAAGGCCATTTTGAAGGCGAATTTCCTTGGCTGCCTTACCATGAGTTTTTAACTGAACAAGCGGCTGAAATCGTCGGCGCTTTGCCAAAAGAAGTGGTGATGATGAATTCACTCACCGCCAACTTACATTTTATGATGGCCAGTTTTTATCAACCAACGACCAAGCGCTCGAAAATATTAATTGAGCACCATGCCTTTCCCTCAGATCATTATGCGGTGGAGTCGCAATTAAAACATCACGGTAAAAGTGTCGACGACAATTTACTATTATGGACACCAAGAGCAGATGAAGAGTTACTAAACTATCAAGATCTTTGGCAATTGATCGAGCAACATGGTGATGAAATTGCCTTAATATTATTACCTGGCGTTCAATATTATACTGGCCAAGTACTCGACATGCAGCGCATTACCGAAGTTGCGCATGCTAGGGGCATTAAAGTTGGCTTCGACCTTGCGCATGCCGCTGGCAATATAGAATTATCGTTGCACCAATGGCAAGTCGACTTTGCTTGTTGGTGTAGCTATAAATACCTTAACAGCGGTGCCGGCTCTGTCGCCGGCTGTTTTGTTCACCAAAAACATGTTGAAAATACCGAACTTAATCGCTTTGCCGGTTGGTGGGGACACGACAAATCGAGTCGCTTTAAAATGGAAAATACCTTTAAGCCCATCCCTAGTGCAGAAGGTTGGCAATTATCCAATCCGCCAGTGCTTTCACTTGCTGCTGTACGCGGATCGTTTGACACCATTAGTATTGCCGGAGGCATGCCTGCACTGCGCAAAAAATCTTTGTTATTAACCGATTACATGATGAGATTAATCAAAACTGAGCTTGGCAACAAAATTCGTATTATCACCCCACAAGCGCCAACAGAACGTGGCTGCCAATTATCATTAATGGTTAACGTCGACGGACTTGACGGCAAAGCTATGTTTAATGCCTTAGAAAAAAATGGCGTAACCACCGATTGGCGCGAGCCTAATGTTATTCGAGTTGCGCCAGTACCTTTATACAATAATTTTCAAGATGTTTATCATTTTGTCAGAATATTAAAGGAGTGCCTGTAATGTCGCCTAGAGAAAAAATAACTATTGCCGGCGCAGGGCCTGTTGGCACCTTGCTAGCCGTTATTTTAGCCAGACATGGTCATCGTATTAACTTGTTTGAATCGCGCCCTGACTCACGGGTAAAAAGCATTTACCAAGGTAAATCCATTAACATTGCCCTGTCAGACAGGGGTTGGTTGGCGTTAGCATCGGTCGGTCTCGAGCAACAGGTAAAACAGCAAGCCATTGCCATGCATAAACGTGTCATGCACGCTATTGACGGCAGCATTACCGAACAAGCATATGGCACACAAGAGCAGGCGATTTGGTCAGTTTCTCGTGCCGGCATTAACGAACAATTACTCGACTTAGCGGAGCAAGAGCCATTAATCGCAATCAAATTTGACCAGCGCTTAGTCGACGTTGATTTTGACAGCGCCAGTGCAGACTTTATGCACGAGCATACTATTGAAAAAGTATCCGCCGATATTTTATTTGGTGCCGATGGCGCGTATTCAAAAGTGCGGCGCTTAGCGCAAGAAACACCGCGCTTTAGTTACAGTCAAGCATATATGCCACAAAGCTATATTGAACTGCACATTCCAGCCAATGAAGATGGTTCATTTAAAATGGCCAAAGACGCTCTGCATATCTGGCCGCGTAAAAAGTTCATGCTGATCGCCCTGCCTAATCCTGATGGTTCATTTACCTGTACGTTATTTCTCGACTTTCAAGGTGATGTGTCATTTTCATCACTCACTCAGCGTACTGACGTTGAACAGTTTTTCCAAACTAATTTTGCCGATGCCATGGCATTACTGGAGAATCCTGTTGATGAATTTCTCGCTAAAACCGCCAACCCACTGTTTCTGCTCAAGGTTGATCCTTGGGTGATCAATGACAAAGTCGCCCTAATTGGCGATGCTGCTCACGCTATGGTGCCATTTTATGGTCAAGGTATGAACTGCGGTTTTGAAGACTGTCGAGAACTAGGTGAATTGATTACGTTACATAAGCACGATTGGTCAAAAATATTTCCCGGCTACCAAGCGGCGAGAAAAATAAATGCCGACGCTATCACAGAATTAGCCAAGCGTAACTTTGTTGAAATGAGTGAGCTTTCAGGGCAAGCCAAATTCTTATTACAAAAGCAGATCGAAGCCGAGTTTCACAAACGCCACCCGACACTTTGGACTCCGTTGTACTCTATGGTGACTTTTTCGCCAAACCTGCCCTATTCACAAGCCTTAGCTATTGGTGATATCCAACAAAAAATTATGCAGGAAATTATGCAAATCTCCAATATTGAAAACTGTTGGCAAGAAGACTTCGTTTATGAAAAATTACAAGAATTAGCACAAGTATCTGTTAGCGCTAATCACAGTCATTACACTACTGATAGCAAAACGGGGGAGCAAAAAAATGACTAAAGCCAACGACAGTAAAGCTAAGTCGCCAAAGTTTGATTCAACAAATACCACTGACAATCAAGGCAATACAACTGGCTGCCCTTTTCATCAACAAGCACCGAATGTTGATGAAAACTTTCGAACGCTAGAGCAAGGTATTCACCAGGATTTCAATAATGAAATGTCTTATGGTGATTACTTGCAACTAGGGCAAATATTATCAGCACAGAAGCCGTTAAGCGGTGAACATGATGAAATGCTCTTTATTATTATTCATCAAACCAGTGAATTATGGCTAAAGCTAGCCGGCCACGAGTTGCAAAGTGCAATAGCTTACATTAAGGCTGAAGATTTTGGCCCTGCATTTAAAGTTATTGCCCGGGTAAAACAAATATTTATGCAATTGACACAGTCTTGGAATATTTTGTCTACCCTTACACCTAGTGATTACCTAAAGTTTCGTGATGACTTAGGTCGCTCCTCTGGTTTTCAGTCATGTGGCTATAGAAAACTGGAGTTTTTACTTGGCAATAAAAATGCCGAAATGCTTAAAGTTCACCAAGCAAACAGCACAGCCTACCAAGAATTAGATACGCTACTAAAACAAAATAGCTTATATGATGAAGTGATTATTGCCTTAGCAAAAGCGGGTTTTGACATTTCTTTTGACGTCAAAGAGCGTGATGTTACACAGCCCTATCAACGTAATGACAGCGTATTAACTGCTTGGCTTAATGTCTATCAACAGCCAGAAACCTATTTTGAACTCTATGAGTTAGCGGAAAAATTAGTCGACATAGAAGATGCTTTCCAGCAATGGCGCTTCAAGCATATGTATACCGTACAACGCATCATAGGTTATAAAAAAGGTACCGGTGGTTCGTCTGGTGTTGGTTTTTTGAAAAAGGCATTGGATGTCAGCTTTTTTCCAGAACTTTTTGAAGTACGAACGCATTTATAAATAGCGCGATACGGCTAGTTTCGCAATAAGCATCAATGCTCTAAAACAAAGAGTAATTCTGCTAGATCAGGTTGCCATTGAAAAGTTTTTAGTTTGATACGTGCGCCAATAACCACGACTTGTTCATCTTGCAGCAAGTCTCGTTGGCGCTGAAAGTTTTCTGTGTCTGGGGCAAATGAAATTTTTCCCTGAGAATTAACCACTCGATACCAAGGCACCGCTTGCCCACACCAGCCGGTTTTTGGCACAGCAGCTAACGCTTTCCCCACTAAGCGGGCGCGTCCAGGTAAGCCGGCAAGATCGGCAATTTGACCATAGCAGGCGACTTTCCCCAACGGAATAGCCTGCACAGTTTGCCAAATTTTTACATGTTTATTATTAACTGGCTTAGCGGTGCTTGACACAATATTGCTAATTATTACCAAGGTAATATACTGCCATTGGAGTGTTTAAAAACGCCACTTTCAGCTAAGGTCAGTTGATTAATTAATTGCACTAACTTATTGGCTGAATCGTTGGCACTGATATCTCCGCCATAATTAACCATATCGGTTTGCACATAACCCGGGTGATAGATCCCCACCGCAACATCTCTGCTCGCAAGATCATGACTTAACGACATGGCCGCAGCATTCAACGCCGCTTTTGACATTCGATAACCATAACGACCGCCTGAAGTATTGTCAGCTATAGAGCCCATTCTTGAGGTGATAAGTGCTACTTTCGCCCCGAGCGTCAATTGTTTTTGTAAGCGTTCAACAACTCTCAATGGTGCTAAGGCATTGACTTCAAATTGAGCACGTATAGTGCTGATATCTAAAGCATCTAGGCTTTCATCCCGTAAGATACCGGCGTTACAAACCAGTACATCAATGTCAATATGGCTTAATGCTGAGACCATAGCGCGAATACCAAAGTCAGTTGCGACATCGATATTCTCAATGATGTTTACATCAAGTGCTGCTAGCTCAGCAGAAGACTTTCGACATAAGGCAAAAACTCGATCTCCTTGTGCTTTAAACTCTGCGCATAGCGCTAAACCAATACCACGATTGGCGCCGGTAATTACAATATTATTACTCATCAAAATACCTATAATTTAGTCTTTTATGCTTTCGCTATCATTAAAACTAAAAAACCACTTCAAGTGAAGTGGTTTTTATATACTCTCAAGCAACAAAGCTTAATTGTTATGTGTTGGCCTTATTCGCCACACTTACCTTCAGTTGCTTTTTTAGCTTTACCTTCGCCACATTTACCTTCACCACACTTACCTTTGGCTTTAGCTTTCATTTTGCTTTCACCACATTTACCTTCGCCACATTTACCTTTGGCTTTAGCTTTCATTTTGCTTTCACCACATTTACCTTCGCCACACTTACCTTTGGCTTCAGCTTTCATTTTACTTTCGCCACACTTGCCTTCACCACACTTACCTTTGGCTTTAGCTTTACCTTCACCACATTTGCCTTCACCACACTTGCCTTTCTCATGGTCGTCAGCAGCAACTACGGTCATAACATTTTGTGCAGCAAATGGGTTAGTTTCTGCCTTTACTGGCATTGTTGCCGCAACAGTTAATGCAAATAAGCCTAATAAAGCTGCAATTGAAGATTTTTTAATTAATTTCATACTGTTTTCCTTTTAATTTTTCAATTTGACACTACATCTATAAGTATAGCTATTTACAAAGACCATACAGGGTGTAAATAAATTTCAAACGCTGTAAATTTTTATACATCATTTTAAAGCCATTCTATTCATTTACCTATATCAGCCTAGCTTTATCACCATAAAACCTCAAGTAAAAAAATTTTCACTATTTTCCGTCCGGTGTTGTTGCCCATAAGGTTAATCGTTTTCATTATTTGCCGATAGAACAATAACTTGTTAACATCTTTGTAACATAACATTTCAATAACTTAACTAATGAATAAAACAGGGAATTTAATAATGAAAGCGTTGTATTTTGCTCTCGTATTACTGCTAAGTAGCGTTTCAGCAAATGCTGGAGATTGGGAACATTTATTTCAAAATCCAAAATATCAAGCAGTAAAAATATCTCCAGACGGCAAGCATCTTGCTGTAGCAATGGATTCAGATGGTAAGCGCGCACTAATTTTTATCGAACGCAAGACAATGAAAATGGTTGGCGCGACTAAATTACCGGGCAAAAATGAAGTTGGTAGTTATTATTGGGCTAATAACGAGCGTGTAGTTATTGAAATTAATCAAAGTCAACCATGGTCGGAACAGCTGGGTTTTTATGGCGAACTATTTGCGGTTAACTTTGACGGCAGTGCTAGCGAGCTTATTTATGGGTATCGTAACGTCGATAGAGATTTAGGTCATCGCCTTAAAAAGAAAAAGAAAATAGATGGTTGGGCCGAAATCATTGATATGCTACCTGATGATGAAAAGCATATTTTAATTAGTTCAACCCCATGGGGCAGCACAATTTCAGGACTACATAAACTTAATATTTATAATGGTAAAACCAAGAAATTAGTTATCGGTGCACCTGTACCTTATGCAACTTATATCACTGATGAACATGGTGAAGTTAAAGCCCTAACGGGTATTAATGATCAAGATCGTGTAGCAGTATATGTACGTAAGGGTGATGAATGGCAACAATTGCCAACAGAAAAGCATGGTTCTAAATTTAGAGCACTCGTAGTTGACAACTCAGGTGAAAATTTATTTGTTTTAGATAACTTTAAACAAGATAAAACGGGACTGTTTAAATTAAACTTACAAAGTGGAGAGATGACCCCTATTATCTCGGATGATAAAGGTGATATTACTCGGGTAAAATTAACCAGTGATGAAAAAAACATTTACTCAGTCGGCACATATAATGGTTTTCCTAATTATTATTTAATTAATCCAGAGCTAACAGAAAGCCAAGTTTTTAAACAATTAGTCGCAACGTTTCCAGACCAATCTATTGATATTACAAGCCGCACGGAAAATGGCGATATATATATTGTTCGGGTATCTTCTGATATTGAAGCTGGACGCTTTTTCATATACGACCATGCTAATAATAAGCTATCAAGTTTATTCAAATACTATCCAGAAATTGATGCTAAGCAGCTAGCTTACACAGACCCTTTTGAATTTACTTCTTCTGATGGTTTAACTATCAGTGGTTATATTACTCAAGCAAAAAAACAGATTAAGGGCGAAATACCGCCATTAGTTGTTTTGGTTCACGGTGGACCACATGCGCGTGACTATTGGCGATATTCGGAAAAAGTGCAGTATCTTGCTTTAAATGGCTATTCAGTGCTACAAGTCAATTTTCGCGGTTCAACCGGTTACGGCGCAAGTTTTGAAGCTGCTGGTTTCAAAAACTGGGGCACCTTAATACAACAAGATATTTATGAGGCTTATCAGTGGGCTATTAGCGCAGGTCTTGCTGCTAAAGATAAAGCTTGTATCATGGGGGCAAGTTTTGGGGGCTATTCAGCCATACAAAGTGCTATTAAATATCCAAAATCGTACCGCTGTGCAATCGCCTATGCTGGTGTTTATGATCTAAATTTAATGCTCGATGAAGGTAATATTAAAAACCTTCGCTTTGGTAAGTCTTACTTAAATAAAACATTAGGCAGCGATGACGTCTTCCGTGCAACTATGTCGCCGGTACATCATGTGGAAAACATCGAAATACCGCTAATGATTGCTCACGGTGAGCAAGATACCCAAGTACCTTTTGAGCATGCGGTGCGATTAAGAGCGTCACTAGACAAAGCAAACAAACCTTACACTTGGTATAAGTTCAGCACCGAAACTCATGGTTTTTATAATCCTGAAAACCAAACTAAATATATGAAAGATGTGTTGAATTTTTTAAATCAAAATATGTTGTAATTAACTCAATATGGCTTAAAAGTAGGAGAATTAAGCGCAAGCTTTTTCTCTTACTTTTTATCATCAGCTTATTATTGCTACTCGTGCAGCAATAGTTGATAATCCTCACCAGAAAAAGCAAGTCTGCTATATTTAGTTAAAATATAGCCCCTAGCATTAGACAGTTAAACGTTAAATTAAATCATATCTCAATTGCCTCAAACTATATAACTAGCGAAGTATGCATACTTTAGTAAAACCCCAAGTAAAAAAAATAATTTTGGCACCTATGGAAGGTGTAGCTGACGAGTTAATGCGCCAGTTACTCACCTCATTAAACAGCTACGACTTTTGTATTACCGAGTTTGTTCGTATTGTTGATGCCTTATTGCCTAAGCATGTTTTTCAACGGATGTGCCCTGAGCTTGATAATGGCTGCCGAACCCAAAGTGGCACTCCGCTGCGCATGCAGCTACTTGGACAAGAGCCGAAATGGATGGCAGAAAATGCGGTTAGAGCACTTGAGATGGGGTCACACGGTATAGATATTAACTTTGGCTGCCCGGCAAAAGCGGTCAATAAGAGTAAAGGTGGTGCGGTACTATTAAACGAACCCGAAAAAATTTATCAAATATTGGCTAGCATCAGAGCGGCAATTGGTGAAAATGCTATTTTATCGGCAAAAATTAGGCTGGGCTTTAACGACGCCTCCAAGTTAGATGAAATTGTTAGTGCTGTGGTGTCGGCAAATACGAATCAATTAACTATTCATGCTCGCACAAAACAAGATGGTTACCGCCCACCAGCCTATTGGCATTTCATTGCTGAAGTGAAAAAAAAATATGACATTGAAATATTTGCCAATGGTGAAATATGGAATAAAGCAGATGCAGACAACTGTATTACACAAAGCCAAACTTCAAACTTAATGCTAGGTCGCGGTGCACTCGCCACACCTAATTTAGCCAATGTAATTAAATTAAGTGAAGCGCCTATGCCTTGGCGTGAGTTAAGCTCACTGTTAAAGTACTATAGTGATTTAGAATTACAAGGCGATAAAAGCTACTATTTTTCAAGCCGTTTAAAACAATGGCTACGTTATTTAAAGTTACAATATCCACAGGCTGAGACACTTTTTAATGCTATTAAGGTATTAAAAAATAAAGATCAGATCCTCCATCAAATCGACTTAATCGCCAATACCTAACAAAACCCTTCGCATTACCTTATATCCAGCAATATTTTTTCATCTTCAATCGAGGCATAATGTAGAGAAAATTATTATTAGGTAGGCGCAGATTTTTACTAAACAACAAGGTAAGATAATTGTTAATAGAAACAGTAATTTTAACCTAGATAAGAAGTAACTACAGTGAATAACGGTTCAGAGTTAAGAGCACGATATAATGACGTAAATCGTGGGGTCTATTTTATCGGTACTACCCCTCCAAAAAGCGATACTCCTATTGAACAAGTTTCAGCAATCGCCGATAAACTGCTTGAACGTGTTAGTGACATCGACTTTGACGGTTTAATTGTTTATGACATTCAAGATGAAGATTCTCGCACGTCTCAGCCCCGCCCATTTCCTTTTAAATCAACCCATGATCCTCGACTCTACTCGTCACTTTTAAATCAAAAATCAACTCGGCCGGTGATCACTTATAAGAGTGTTGTGCAGTCAAATGATGATGATTTCGAGCAATGGGCTAATGAGGCTTGGCATGAATATGGCGTTCGCGATATTGTGTTGGTGGGTAGCCCGTCACAGCAAAATAATATTAGCTTACCTTTGGGCGATGCCTATAAAACCTTAGTGGCGAATAACAATGACTTTTTCATTGGCGGTATTACTATCGCGGAACGTCACGCCAATAAAGGTAACGAGCATACAAAGTTAATTGAAAAGCACCAACAAGGTTGTGAGTTTTTTATTTCACAAGCCATCTATAACGCTCAAGCAACAATTGACATGTTGACCAGATACGCTATTGAATGTCAGCAGCAAGGTTTGAAACCACAGCGCATTATTTTAACTTTCTCACCTTGTGGTAGTGAGAAGACCTTAGCGTTTATTGAATGGCTTGGTGTTAGTGTTCCTGAAGCAACCAGTTTACGCATTTTAAATGCTGAACGACCACTGTACGAATCAATTAGAATTTGCAGCAATACTTTAGTGCAAATACTTGATGCAGTATTACCGTATAAATTACCTTTAGGGCTTAATATTGAGAGCCTAACAAACCGTAAAGAAGAAATAGATGGCTCAATTTTACTCTATAAACTATTACGCTCAACAATGGATAATTATTTAGCTAAACAAGAGCTCAATGGCTTGTTCATAGACTAACTAACGGCAAAAATATACACTATAATTCATGTCAATAATGTTATACAAAATAAAGGATTTAATATATGTCGGGTACAGCAATGGTTGTGGCAATCGTGTTTATTTCGGTTGGTTTTGGCGTCATTTTCGATATGTACAAAAAGCACTTGGAGTTTAAAGAGAAAACCCTCAACCACAATAGCCAAAATAATGAGCAATTCATCACGATGAAGAAGCAAGTACAAACACTTGAAGAACGTATGCAAGTATTAGAAAAAATTGTCACGGATGAGGGGTACAACGTACAAAAAGAAATCAATAAGTTATAACTACAACTCGTGTCTATTCATATGTCCATTATGACTAAGTGTTAAGATGAAATTAATCATGAGATCTGAGTTTGATAATTTACGAATGAATCCATTTCATGATTATCAAAGCGATGTTAATGGCGATAAACAAGTTGTAAAAATATTTCGAAATAACCACCTTATCGCTAAAAAAATCACCTTAAAAAAGTCTATTCGCTACTTTGCCGTCAAGGGCTTTCAGCAGTTCCTTGTTGATGAAATAGATTAAGATAACCCCTGCTCAACGTTTCAGGCGAATACAAGTTTTTACTGGTGCTAATTTTTACATTAGTGCTTCTATCATCTACTGATTAAAATGAAGTAAATTGACTTACAATCAATCTAACTTTATTGACAAATTTCGTAACATTTAGCTAATGATTTTACTCGTTCAATACCACGCGGTTTGCTAAGCTAGGAATCAATAAGGGGACAAACAATGAACAAAGAACTTCAAGGCTTATTTCTTTGCATAGCCGCGTTAGGTTTTGCTTATACAGTACTGATGCTATTACTGATGTTGGTATCTGGCATTAAACTTTTCAAAACAGTGAGCTTAGTATTTGCACTTTCGACACTATTTTTCACCCTCGGCTTATCAAAACAAGTCAAGTTGCGTATGAGACACAAGTTAAGACAATTACTGCCTTTTCATACCGAACGATACCCTGCTTCATAATATAAACAGAAGCATAATCAGTGCTTAACCTACAATATTTATAGTTAAGCCCTGATAAATAAAACTAGTCTTCAAAAGGATCTGTTAAAGAAGCGAGGGTTTTTCCATGCGGAATAGGTTGCTTAGTTTCAGGGTCAACTTGTACGAAAACAATATCATCCGCTAAGCAGATAGTTTTTTTAGTTACCTTGTTACGCATGATACAAGTAATGGTAATTGAGGTTTTTCCTACCGCTTTGGTTGTTAAACCAAATTCAACCA